>MDTD01052694.1_pt1 | contig 10011 bp, 11 predicted proteins | sample 811221 | NCBI WGS metagenome assembly MDTD01 (sample SAMN05326646, study PRJNA326480) | marine metagenome | isolation source: seawater | place: Pacific Ocean: South West | collected 2011
ATTTTTACCTGTAATACCTGTCCGTACGCAGTGGCATACGAAGACCGCATCATTGCATTGGATGCCAAGTACAAACCAAAGGGTGTGCCGGTAATCGCCATCAATCCGAACAATCCGGCCGTTCAGCCGGGCGACAGTTTTGCGGCCATGAAAAAACGGGCTTCTGAAAAAGGCTTTACTTTTCCATACCTCTTGGATGAGGGCCAGAAAATATTTCCGCAGTATGGCGCCAGCAGAACACCACATGTATTTTTGTTGGAAAAGACTGAAAAGGGAAACATCGTACGATACATAGGTGCCATCGACGACAATTACCAAAGTGCCGAGCGTGTAAAGGAAAAATATGTTGAAAACGCGGTCGATGCCATGTTGGCCGGCGACGAAATTGAGGTCACCACTACCAAGGCCATTGGGTGTTCGATAAAGGTCTAAAAAGAAAAAAATAAGTTGATTAAAATCCGGGGCAATGCTCCGGATTTTTATTTTTGAAAAAATTTAACTGATAGACATGGCAGATTTGACACAAGAAGAATGGGCCCAACAATTGGCCAATGACCAAAACGCTTATATTTTGGACGTTCGTACCCCCGAAGAGGTTGAAGAAGGGTACATACCCGGGGCGACCAACATCGATATCTATCTTGGACAAGAGTTTTTGAATAAGGTTGAAAAACTGGACAAATCAAAAAATTACTACGTCTACTGCCGCTCTGGTAACCGTAGTGGTCAGGCTTGTGCCCTAATGAACCAGTTGGGGTTTGCAAAGACCTACAATCTGATGGGGGGCTTCAACGAATGGGAAGGGGAGGTTGCTGAACCCTAATGGAACCTCGAGCGATAATAGTTGAACTCAAAAGGAACAGGGCTGTATTCAAGCATTTACTGGAAGGGATTCCCCTTGAGATCAGAAAATGGAAGCCCAACCCAGAAAAATGGTGCCTCTTAGAGATTGTTTGTCATTTGCTCGATGAGGAGGTAGAAGATTTCAGAGAAAGGGTCAGGCATGTTTTGCAAACCCCAGATTTTCCCCTTAAGCCGTTCGATCAACTGGCTTGGCCGGTAGAAAGGTCGTACCTGAGCCAAGATTTCGACGAGATATTGATGAAATTTTTGAAAGAAAGAAACGCTTCTGTGATATGGCTTTACTCATTGAACAATCCGAATTGGAACAGCAAGGTCACGCATCAGGGTTTGGGTGAGGTTTCTGCCAAATCGTTTCTAGTCAATTGGCTCGCCCACGATTATCATCACATAAGACAGATCAATAGCCTGAAGTACGATTATCTACGGTTCAAATCGGGTGATGATTTGACCTATGCGGGTAATTGGTGAGCAATCTCTACCTTAGTGCAATGCGTGAAGATTTACTCCATTTTGTTTGGAAGTACCAAAAGTTCTCCGGACAGTCGTTGATGACTACCGATAAGATAACTGTACAGGTTAAAAACCCGGGAACGCATAACCACGGGGCAGGGCCAGATTTCTTCAATGCCAGACTTTTGATCGGTGGTCAAGAATGGGCCGGCAATGTAGAATTGCATGTGAAGTCGTCTGATTGGTATGCCCATGGGCATGAAAGCGATCTGAACTACAATAACGTGGTCTTGCACGTGGTTTGGGAAGACGATGTATCGGTCTTCAGAAAAGATGGTTCGGCCATTGCTACCTTGGTATTGAAAGATTACCTTTCGAGAGCGTTGCTCATGGGGTATCGAAAACTACTGGAAGATTCGAAAAAGGCCTTTATCAATTGTGAACAAGACATTGCCAGTGTTGATGGTTTTCTTCTTGACAATTGGCTGGAGCGCCTTTTCTTTGAACGGTTAGAGCAAAAGTCGGCCGCGGTCTTCGAATTGCTCGACCAGTGCCAAAACGATTGGGAGAAAGTGCTCTTTTCACTTTTAATGAAAAGTTTCGGATCAAAAGTAAACGGGGAGGCCTTTTTGGATATCGCCCGGATCCTGGATTTTTCCATTGTGAGAAAAGTGGCCCATGACGCTTTGCAGCTTGAGGCCCTTTTATTCGGCACGGCCGGCCTATTGCATGAAGACCATTTGGATGCATACCACAATCAGCTCAAGCAATCGTATGGGTTTTTGGAAAATAAATTCAATTTAGGCGGTGTGGGTATACGCCCACCGGCTTTTTACGGTCTGCGGCCAAATAATTTTCCTACCCTAAGGCTTTCGCAGGTAGCGGTACTATATCATAAGGTGCCCAACCTTTTTTCAGAAGTGGTTGAGGCCAAGCGGCTTTCTGAAATAGTCAGTTTTTTTGAAGTTTCAGCAGGCGAATATTGGAATTCACACTACACGTTTGGAAAAACATCCAAAGAAAGCAAAAAGCGCCTGACCAAAAATTTTATCGAACTCTTGGTGGTCAATGCCATCGTACCCATAAAGTTTTGTTATGCCAAACAGTTGGGCAAAAATGTCGATGAAGAGTTGGTTGAAATGCTCTCGGGCATTAAACCAGAACAAAATGGCATTATAGAAAAGTTCAAATCGGCGGGGCTCAGGTCTGACAATGCCCTTCATACACAAGCCAAAATTCAGCTTTACAACCACTATTGCACAAAGAACAAATGCCTACAATGTGCCGTGGGCACCAGTTTATTGAACGGAAATTTCTAATTTTAACCATGCGTTGGTTCTACAGCATACTATATTATTTTCAAAAGAGGGGCTTTGAAGTTTGTGAGCGTATAGCCGAACGGTTGGGCATACGGGCCAGGGTAGTTCGCACCTCTTTTATTTACCTCACCTTTGTAACGTTGGGTTTTGGCTTTGCACTATATCTATTCATTGCCTTTTGGCTCAAAATAAAAGATTTGGTGTACACCAAAAGAACCTCTGTATTTGACCTCTGATGATGCTTAGACTTTTCCGCTCAAAAATTGTCGTCGCCCTAATCTTGATGGTTTTGGTGCTTTTTTCTGGTGTGCTGGGATACCGGTATATTTCAGACTACACATGGGTTGAAGCTGTTTACATGACCATTATCACGGTCACCACGGTAGGTTTTGCCGAAGTAAAGCCTTTGGATACCGAAGCAAAGATTTTTACCGTATTTTTAATCGTTACCAGTGTGTTTATATTCGGATTTGCCATTTCGGTGATAACTGAATATATAATGAGTAGAAATTCACTGCAAATTTTAAAAAAGAAAAGGTTGAAGAACATAATCGAGAATCTTTCAGGCCACGTTGTCATATGCGGATATGGCAGAAATGGCATGCAGGCGGCCGACAAGTTAAAGGCCTACAATATGCCCTTTGTGGTTATTGAAAAAGATAAGGAGATAATAGAAAAGCACGAAGAAGACATACTCTTTGTAGAAGGTGATGCGAACGAAGATGAGGTGTTGTTGCAGGCTGGTGTGGACCGTGCCAAATATTTGATTACGGCGGTACCCGACGATGCCGTAAACCTTTTTGTGGTGCTATCGGCAAGACAACTCAACGAAAACCTTTTCATCATTAGCCGCGCCTCACAGGTTACCTCTTCTAAAAAGCTTGAATTCGCCGGGGCCAATAAAGTCATCATGCCCGACAAAATAGGGGGCGACCATATGGCTTCATTGGTGGTTATGCCCGACCTCATCACCTTTATGGACCAACTGTCTGTTGAGGGTGAGAACACTACCAATCTCGAAGAGGTGGAAATAGAAGATTTTACCGATCAAATAGACTGTAAGTCTATTCGGGATTTAGATCTGCGGCGTAAGACCGGTTGTACCATCATAGGATATATAGACCCCAAGGGTAATTATATTATCAATCCAGAAGCAGATTTGGAGCTTGAACCCAAAGGAAAAGTAATTGTGTTGGGAAGGCCGGAGCAGATTCGAAAACTAAATCGTATGTTCCAGATCGGCCAGTGAATCGACCGATAAATTTGATTGCGTTGAATTTTTTTAGGATATTGTCCGACTTTAAATATCGAACCAAAAGTTGCCAAATACCAAAAACCTATGATGAAGGGATACATTTCTGTGCTGTTTTTAATGGTAGGATTGACAGCATTTTCACAAGATTTAACAGTAAAAGAAACAATTCTCAACCCATCTAGCAACATCAATGATGGTGCTATAGATTTGAAAGTCACCGGTGGTACGCCCCCCTACACTTATAAATGGAGCAACCAAAGTACCCCACTGACCTCGCCAAAGGCGGTTGGCCTGGTTGAAGGCGTGCCCTATACCGTTACCGTTACCGATGCCAATGGGCAATCGGTCACAAAAGAATATACCGTACCAACCGATGCCATAACCGAAGTTTTCAATGGCACAATGACACCTGCTGTTAGCGCGCTTGGGTCAGTGCTTTTTTGGGACCCTTTTGCCGCAATTGGCATTTATGACCCCGTGGCCTACGCAGATGTAAAATTGGTAACAACACCTGGATGGTCAGCCAGGGCTGAAGACAAGTTTATACTTAAAAAATGGCTAAAACCAGAGGGGTCAAAAGTCTCCAAAGGTGATGAGATTGCTGTTGTTTCAAGTGATAAAAACGAGGACAAAACAGTAATTGCACCTGCAAGTGGAACGCTTCACTATTTGGTTAAAGAAGGAGGGGTTATCTATAACTCTGAAAATGCAGAACATGTTATTGAACAAGGAGCCCATTTTTTGGCGGAAATAAAGTATGATGAACCTGTTGTTATGACCCACCCTAATGGTGATCCAATAACAAAGGGAATCCCGTTTATTGTTATTTGGCTGGTCTTGGGCGCACTTTTCTTCACGCTTAGAATGGGTTTTATCAATATTCGAGGTTTTAAACATTCCATTGATTTAGCCAAAGGAAAGTATGACGACCCCAATGCGCCGGGGCAAGTAACACACTTTCAAGCATTGGCCACAGCAGTTTCGGGTACTGTTGGCCTGGGCAATATTGCTGGGGTGGCCGTAGCGGTTTCTTTGGGTGGCGCCGGAGCAACCTTTTGGATGATCGTATGCGGATTATTGGGCATGTCATCGAAGTTTGTGGAATGTACCCTAGGGGTAAAATATAGGGATATCTTACCTGACGGAAGAGTTTTTGGAGGTCCGATGAACTATCTTAGATATGGGCTCGAAAAAAGAAATATGAAAGGCTTTGGCAAGGTCTTGGCCGGATTGTTTGCCGTTTTGGCCGTAGGCGCCTCTTTTGGTGGAGGCAACATGTTTCAGGCCAACCAATCTTTCGAACAATTGGCGGGGCAATTTCCCACCCTTGATGGTAACGGCTTTTGGTTTGGCGTGGTAACGGCAATACTTGTCGGTGTGGTTATTATCGGAGGTATAAAAAGTATTGCCAAGGTAACGGGTAAAATTGTACCTATCATGGCATCGATATATATTCTGGCGGCATTGGCTGTCATTATCATGAACATACAAAATATCGGACCTGCGTTTTCAGCAATTTTCGAAGGAGCTTTTAACCCAAGTGCTCTCAAGGGTGGAGTAATTGGCGTATTGGTGGTCGGTTTCCAACGTGCAGCCTTTTCGAACGAAGCCGGTGTGGGTTCTGCAGCCATTGCGCACAGTACCGCTAAAACAAACCATCCGCCATCGGAAGGTTTTGTGGCACTGTTAGAGCCTTTTATAGACACCGTGGTGGTTTGTACCCTTACCGCCTTGGTGCTCATTTTTACCGGTATGCACGAGGTAGGGGGCATGGCAGGAGCCCAATTGACCTCCGATGCTTTTGGTAGTCAGATTTCGTGGTTCCCCTACGTATTGGGCATTGCAGTGTTCCTGTTTGCTTTCTCTACCATGATCTCATGGTCTTATTACGGCATGAGGGCTTGGACCTACCTTTTTGGAAAGAGCAAGCGATCTGAGATGATCTATAAAATGCTGTTCTTGGTATTTGTTGTAATTGGGGCTTCGGTAAGTTTGGGTGCCGTTCTCGATTTCTCAGATATGATGATTTTGGCAATGAGCTTCCCGAACATCATTGGTCTGTACATCATGTCAAGTGAGGTAAGGGCCGATTTGAACGATTACTGGAACAAGCTTAAGAGCAACAAACTTTTCAAAAAGGTTGAGGTGAAATAGTTTCGGTGCAAAATGAAAAGAATTAAATCCCACTTCAGGCTTGGCCGCCGATTTGGAGGCTTTAGCAGACAAGAACGAAGTGGGATTTTCTTTTTGCTGCTTGCAATTGTGCTTTTTCAAGGAATTTATCTGGTCTGGAACCATTGGGTCCAAAGTGACCGTTCGCCATTATTTAGCCTTGATGAGGCAGCGCAACAGCAAGTGGATAGCCTCAAAAATAGGTTGATGGCAGGGGATACCGTTACAATTCGACCCTTCAATCCAAATTTTATTTCAGATTATAAAGGGTATACCTTGGGAATGTCCGTGGCCGAGATTGATAGGCTGAACCAATATCGGTCACAGGATAAATGGATAAATTCCCCAGAAGAGTTTCAAAAGGTAACGCTGGTCAATGATTCGCTGTTAAAGGCCATCGAGCCTTATTTTCGCTTTCCTGAGTGGTCGGCTAGCTCAAAAGAACGGAAACCGAGAAGTCTTCAAAAAAAATCCACTACCTCCGTAGGCAATTTGAATACTGTGACGGCCGATGAGTTGAAGAAGGTGTACGGTATCGGTGATAAGCTCTCGGCACGTATCGTAAAGTTCAGAGACCGTTTGGGCGGTTTTTTGGTCAACGAACAATTATACGATGTCTATGGACTGGAGCCCGCTGTAGCAGACAGGGTTTTACAACGTTTTCAGGTACAAGAGCCGCCGCAAATACAGCCTGTAGACATCAATACCGCCAGTAAGCAAGAATTGGTAAGTCTAATATACATCGACTACGATTTGGCAGATGCCATTTTGGCTTATCGCCAAAAGAACGGTAGAATCGAATCCTTTGACGAATTGGGCGCCATACAGGGCTTTCCAAAAGAAAAGATTGATAGAATTAGGTTATATTTGTCCCTATAAAAAATTGCTATAAATGATTACTGAAACCATGTCTTCCATAAACTTTGATTACTCTGAGACCCAGAAGATGGTTGCCCAATCGGCAAAAGACTTTGCCGAGCAACATATTGCACCCCATGTAATGGAATGGGATGAGGCACAGCACTTTCCGGTAGAGCTTTTCAAAAGAGCGGGTGAAATGGGCTTTATGGGCATTTTGGTGCCCGAAGAATTGGGAGGTTCTGGCTTAGGTTATCATGAATATGTTGCGATTATTGAGGAAATTTCCAAAGTAGACCCATCAATAGGTCTTTCCGTGGCGGCCCATAATTCATTGTGCACCAATCATATTCTTTCTTTCGGAAACGATCAGCAGAAGCAGCGCTGGATTCCAAAATTGGCGACCGCTGAATGGATAGGTGCCTGGGGGCTTACAGAGCATAATACGGGATCTGATGCAGGAGGCATGAATACCACTGCCGTGAAAGACGGGGACCATTGGGTTCTGAACGGTGCCAAAAACTTTATTACCCATGGAAAGAGCGGTGATATTGCCGTGGTCATAGCCCGCACGGGCGATAAAGGCGATAGCCGTGGCATGACGGCATTTGTCATAGAAAAGGGAACACCCGGCTTTACAAGCGGCAAGAAAGAAAACAAATTGGGCATGCGAGCCAGCGAGACGGCAGAGTTGATTTTTTCTGATTGCAGGATACCCGATACCAACCGATTGGGCAAAGTGGGCGAGGGGTTCATTCAATCGATGAAGATATTGGACGGCGGAAGAATATCCATCGGGGCACTGTCTTTGGGTATCGCCAAAGGTGCCTACCAAGCGGCCCTGAAATATTCACAAGAAAGGGTGCAGTTCGGCAAACCTATCAGCAAGTTTCAAGGCATCTCATTCAAGCTGGCCGATATGGCAACCGAGATAGAGGCGGCAGAGCTGTTGTTGCACAAGGCTGCCTTCGTAAAAAACCAAGGGAAACCGGTTACAAAGCTGAGTGCCATGGCCAAAATGTATGCCTCTGAACTATGTGTAAGGGCAGCGAATGAAGCCGTGCAGATACACGGTGGCTATGGGTATACCAAAGATTTTCCGGTTGAGAAGTTGTATAGGGATGCCAAACTGTGCACCATCGGTGAGGGCACTACCGAAATTCAAAAAGTGGTCATTGCTAAAAATATTTTGAAGTAAATGGTACAATCATAATATGATTTGTATATTTGCGCTCCGAAATTCAAAAGAAAGGAGGTTGTAGCCTATGTTGATAATACCTGTAAAAGAAGGAGAAAATATCGATAGAGCCCTGAAGCGCTTCAAGCGAAAGTTTGATAAGACCGGTGTTATGCGCCAGTTGCGTCAGCGACAGCAGTTCACCAAGCCTTCTGTAAAGCGTAGGGCCGAAATACAAAAAGCCCAGTACATTCAAAGCTTAAGGGACAAAGAAGAGCAATAGGCCTTCTGAAGACATAATTGAGGTCCGTTGCGGAAGATACCTTCTGCAACGGACTTTTTTGTGGCATTGAACGACTGGTTTTCATTTAGTAATTTTGAAACATGTCTATCGATGCCTTTGTACTTCACCTTTCAAAAGAAAAGAACTACTCGCCCCATACGGTTCTGGCATATCAAAATGATGTAATGGCCTTTGCCGATTTCTGCGAAGATGAGCATCAGCTTGCGGAGTTGGTCGAAGTGCAATACCCCATTATCAGAAATTGGATTGTCAACTTGGTAGAAGCGGGACTTTCCAACAGAAGCATCAACCGCAAGATAGCATCGCTTAAGGCCTATTATAAGTTTTTGCAAAAAACGGGTTTGCTAGACGCATCACCACTCGCCAAGCACAAGGCTCTAAAAACAGATAAAAAGGTAGAGATTCCGTTCTCAGAAGACGAGATGCGAAAAATACTCTCGCAGATTCCTTTTGGGGAAGATTTCGAGGGTACGCGCGACCGGTTGATCATAGAGATGCTCTATACCACCGGTGTAAGAAGGGCAGAACTGGTCAACCTGAAATTGGTAAATGTAGATGCATCACAGCAAACCATAAAGGTGCTGGGCAAAAGAAACAAAGAACGAATAGTGCCCTTGCTCGATACGACAATGGGATTTTTAGACCAATATCTTCGGTATCGTAACAATCTTGAAAACATCCATGAGCCCACCCATTTGTTATTGACTAAAACGGGTCATAAAATTTATGAAAATCTTGTCTATAGAATCATAAATAAGTATCTTAGTATGGTGTCTCCGAAGGTAAAAAAGAGTCCACATGTGTTGCGGCACACCTTTGCGACACATCTCTTGAACAACGGGGCAGACTTGAACTCTGTGAAAGAGTTGTTGGGGCATTCGAGCTTGGCATCGACCCAAGTCTATACGCACAACAGCATTGCCGAGCTGAAGAAAGTGCATCTTTCTGCACATCCTAGAAACAAGAACCGATAGGATTCTTGTCATTGTTTAACGTGGTCCGCGCCTTGGGCCAAAAAAAGTAATCATATGAAGGTAAATGCACAATCTGTAAATTTTGTGGCCGACCAAAAATTGTTGGGATTCATTCAAAACCGAATGGATAAGTTGGATTTGTTCTATGACAAAGTGATCAGCTCAGACGTGTACCTCAAGGTTGAAAATACCAGTGCCAAAGAAAACAAGATTGTTGAGATAAAAGTGCACGTGCCGAGAGACCGTTTCATTGTAAAAAAACAATGCAAATCATTTGAGGAAGCGGTAGACTCGGCCTGCAGTTCACTCGAACGCAAGCTCGTTAAGCGGAAGGAGAAAATGCGGGCAAAGGCCTAGCTAAAATTTTTGAAAATTTGTTTTGAATACTAAAATAAATATATACATTTGCAGTCCGTTAGAAATAACGGGCTTTTTTTGTGTTAAAAAGGGGCGAAAACGCCGATGTAGCTCAGCTGGCTAGAGCACGTGATTTGTAATCTCGGGGTCGTGGGTTCGAGTCCCTCCATCGGCTCATAAAGTATTGGAAATTAGGCGGGGAGATACTCAAGCGGCCAACGAGGACAGACTGTAAATCTGTTGGTTTTTACCTTCGCAGGTTCGAATCCTGCTCTCCCCAC
>MDTD01111044.1_pt1 | contig 10010 bp, 5 predicted proteins | sample 811221 | NCBI WGS metagenome assembly MDTD01 (sample SAMN05326646, study PRJNA326480) | marine metagenome | isolation source: seawater | place: Pacific Ocean: South West | collected 2011
CTCGGCATCGGCGGGCGTGTCGGCATTGGCGCGCACGGCGATGTCGCGGGTCTCGTCGGCCCAGGCCATCAGCGTCTGGAAAGCCTCGTCGCGCGCGGCCTCCAGCAGCGGGGCCTCGCCCGCCAGCACATGACCGTTGGTGCCGTCGATGGTGATCGTCTCGCCCGCGCGCACCACGCGCCCGTCGGGCATGGTCAGCATCTTGCGGCGGGTCTGAAAGCGGATCTCCGAGGCCCCGACCACGCAGGGCAGGCCGATGCCGCGCCCGATCACGGCGGCATGGCTCGTGATGCCGCCACGCTCGGTCAGGATCGCGCATGCCGCATGCATCCCGCGAATGTCCTCGGGGCTTGTCTCCCGGCGCACCAGCACGCTGGCCTCGCCGCGCGCGGCCGCCGCCTGCGCCTCGGCCGCGGAGAAGACCACCTTGCCCGAGGCGGCGCCGGGGCTCGCGGCAATGCCGCGCGCAAGGATGTCGCGCGGCGCCTCGGGGTCCACCTGCCGGTGCAAGAGCTCGTTGAGCGCGCGCGGCTCGATCCGCATCAGCGCCTCCTCGCGCGGGATGATCCCGTCCTCGGCCAGGCGCACGGCGATGGCCACCGCCGCGCGCGCGCTGCGCGCCACGCGGATCCCGTCAAGGATCCAGACCTTTCCATCCTCCAGGGTGAATTCAGTCTGCATCTCCTCGCGCAGCTTCTCGCGCATCAGCCGGGTATGGGCGAGGATCTCTTCAAAGGCCGCGGGGGCCAGATCCTGAAGCGAGGGGCCGCGCGGATCGCGTGTGAGATAGAGCGCGTCCCGTCCTCCCGAAAGCGCATCGCGGCCCTGGCTCTGGCTCAGGTAGCGGCCGGTGATCTGCGCAGCACCTGTGCGCCCGTCCACCAGCTGCATCACGCCCGAACCGCTCTCTCCCGGCCCGATCCCGAGCGCCAGTTCCTGCACCACAAGGCCGAGCCCGGCATCGGCGGGTGCGCCCTTGGCCTGCCGCAGAAGCCGCGCGGTCGTGCCCTCCCAGGCCCGCGCCATCGAGCGCAGCACCTCGGCAAGCTGCACCGCCGGATCCTGCGGAAATTCCTCGTCGGTCTCTTCCTCGTAGGCGCGCAGCGCCTGGGAAAGGCCGGTCACCGGATCTTCATCCACATCGTCGAACACGTCCGGGTCGAGCCGCGCGACATGGATCGCATAGCCCTGCACGAAGCGCAGGTAGATCACCGAGGCCGCGCGCTTGCCGATCTGCTCGGAGAGTTCCACGAAACGCGCATCGTTGATCCCGATATTGAGCACCGCCCCCGGCCCGCCCCAGTCGGGATCCTCCGAAGAGGGGCGCACACAAAGCAGGGTGCCCGCCTCGAAAGCCCCGAGCAGGCGCGCCATCTCGGGCATCTCTCCGGCAGCGATGCGATGCACCGCATGAAAGGACAGCGCCAGCGTGCGCGGCACCGGCAGGCCAAGCCGCACCAGCCGTTGCAGGCATTTCGCCCGTCCGCCATGGGTGCGGGTATGCACCGGCGCGGAAGCGGTGATGAGGGTGATGTTGCTTTCGTCCTGCTGCACTGCGGCACCTTTCCTTGCCCGCACCATACGCCGCATGCCGGTCTTGGCAAGGGCGCGCATGGCCCGCGCGGCGCGGGCGGGGCTCAGAGCGGCACGGCCTCGACCGTCTCGCCACGCAGCACGAGCCCGATCTCGCCCCGGCAGAGCCGCAGCGCATCGGCCCCGAACACATCGCGCCGCCAGCCGCTGAGCGCGGGCACGTCGCGCCCGCCCGCGGCCAGATGGTCAAGATCGGCGGCGCTGGCGATCAGCTTCGCGGCCACGCCCGAGGCGTCGCTGCGCGCCTTGAGCAGCACCCGCAGCATGTCGGCCAGCGCCGGGTTGGCCGGGGCCTTCGCCTCGCCCTCGACGCGGGGCATGGCCTCGGGCGGACAGTCGAGCCCGGCCTTGACGGCGCAAAGAAGCCCCTCGGCGATCTCGCCCTTGCGCGCCTCGCGCAGAAGCAGCCGCGAGCGCCCCAGATCCTCGGGCGATTGCGGTTTCGTCGCCGCCAGTTCCAGCAGCGCGTCATCCTTGCACACGCGGCTGCGCGGCACGTCATGCGACTGCGCATAGGTTTCGCGGAACCGCGCCAGCTCGCGCAGAACGGCAAGGAAGCGCGGCGCGGTGTTGCGGGTCTTGACGCGCCGCCAGGCCTCTTCGGGATCGGTGCGATAGGTCTCGGGATTGCTCAGCACGGCCATTTCCTCGGCCACCCATTTCTCGCGCCCCGAGCGTTTCAGCCTGTCCGCCAGAAACTCGTAAATCTGGCGCAGATGGGTCACATCGGCCAGCGCGTAAGCCTTCTGCGCCTCCGACAGCGGCCGGCGCGACCAGTCGGTGAAGCGCGAGCTCTTGTCCACCGTGGCCTTGGCGATGCGCTTGACCAGCGTCTCGTAGCCCGCCTGCTCGCCGAAGCCGCAGACCATGGCGGCCACCTGCGTATCGAAGAGCGGCGCCGGGATCACGCCGGCATTGACCTGGAATATCTCCAGATCCTGCCGCGCGGCGTGAAACACCTTGACCACGCCGGGATCGCGGAAGAGCTCGTACAGCGGCTCGAGCGAGAGCGCCGCGCCCCCCGCGATCGGATCGACCAGCACCGCGCCCTCCTCCCCCGTGCCCGGCATGGCCAGCTGCACAAGGCAGAGCTTCGAGTAATAGGTGCGCTCGCGCAGGAACTCGGTATCGACGGTAACGTAATCCTGCCCGCGCGCGGCCGCGCAGAACTCGGCCAGCGCGTCGGTGGTGGTGATGGTCTTCATGCCGTGTCCGTGCTTTCGTCCAAGGGGTGGCCCGGCCGGTATAGACCACTCGCGCGGCGATGCAAATGGCCGCACTTTCAGCTTGAAGCGGGCGGCCGCGTGGTGGTATCTGCGAGGCCAAGGCGGGTGTAGCTCAATGGTAGAGCAGCAGCTTCCCAAGCTGACGACGAGGGTTCGATTCCCTTCACCCGCTCCACTCCCCCGGCCCGTCCGATCACGCCTGCCCCACCCGGGAAAACTGCCCCGCCGAAGAAAAAGGGGGGCCGAAGCCCCCCAGTCTCGCGGATCGGGTGTCATTCACTGCCCGACCATGGTTGTTGCCTGTCTCCGATCCGCGTCCGGGGCGAGCGCACCCGCCCCGTGTCTCGTTCCCCTCAGCTGCACCCGCTCGTCGCGCCGCAGGTGTTGCACTTCATGCAGGTGCCGTTCCTGACCAGCGTGTAGTTGCCGCATTCGCCGCAGGCCTCGCCCTCGTAGCCCTGCATCCGGGCCTTTGTGCGCGCGTCCAGCGACACGGTGGCCACCGTTGCCGTCGCCACGCTCGCCTGCACGGTCTCGGGCACCAGGGTTTGCAGCGCCGTCCCGGCATCGCCCGTCAGGCCCGTCGTGCCGCTGGCCTGACCGCCCTGGAACACCACCAGTTCCTGCGGCAGCCGCTTGCGCAGGTAGCCGGTGGAGCTGATCTGCTTGAGCACCTCCAGCGAGCGCGATGCAGCTTCGCCAGACATCTCCTTGATATTGCTGACACCTTCCTCTTCGCCACGGCCCAGGTCGTCAAAGCTCGCCCCCATGGGCTTGACATGGGCAAGATCGGTCCGGTCGAGATAGCTCACCGCCAGTTCGCGGAAGATGTAATCGAGGATGGAGGTGGCGTTCTTGATCGAGTCGTTGCCCTGCACCATGCCCGAGGGCTCGAACTTGGTGAAGGTGAAGGCATCGACGAATTCCTCCAGCGGCACGCCGTATTGCAGGCCGACCGAGACGGCGATGGCGAAATTGTTCATCATCGCGCGAAAGCCCGCCCCCTCCTTGTGCATGTCGATGAAGATCTCGCCCAGCTTGCCGTCCTGGTATTCGCCGGTGCGCAGATAGACCTTGTGCCCGCCGACGATGGCCTTTTGCGTATAGCCCTTGCGCCGCTCGGGCAGCTTTTCGCGGGCGGCGCGGACCACTTCCTTGATCACCACCTTCTCGACGATCTTCTCGGCCAGCACGGCCGCCTTTTCCTGCGCGGAACCGGATTCCAGCACCTCGGCGGCCTCGTCGTCATCCTCGACGAGCGCGGCTGCCAGCGGCTGGCTGAGCTTGGAGCCGTCGCGGTAAAGCGCATTGGCCTTGACCCCGAGCGACCAGGACAGCTCATACGCCTTCTGGCAATCCTCGATGGTGGCATCGTTGGGCATGTTGATCGTCTTGGAAATCGCGCCCGAGATGAAGGACTGCGCCGCCGCCATCATGTGGATATGGCTGTCCACGCTCAGATACCGCTTGCCCTTCTTGCCGCAGGGATTGGCGCAGTCGAAGACGGGATAGTGCTCGGGCCGCAGATGCGGCGCACCCTCCAGCGTCATGGTTCCGCAGACGTGATCGTTGGCCGCCTCGATCTCGCGCCTCGAATAGCCCAGATGCGCGAGCAGGTCGAAGGCCGGATCGGCGAGCCTTTCCGCCGGGATGCCGAGCACGCCCTGGCAGAACTCCTCTCCCAGCGTCCACTGGTTGAACACGAAGCGGATGTCAAAAGCCGAGCCGAGCGCCGCCTCGATCCGGGCAAGCTGCGCCTCGCCGAAGCCGTGGCCCAGGAGCGAGCTGTGGTTGATCCCCGGCGCATTGCCAAGGCTGCCATGGCCCACCGCATAGCTCACGATCTCGCCGATCTGCGCCGCGCCATAGCCCAGCTTTTCCAGCGCGGCGGGCACGGAGTGGTTGATGATCTTGAAATAGCCGCCACCGGCCAGCTTCTTGAACTTCACCAATGCGAAATCCGGCTCGATCCCGGTCGTGTCGCAATCCATCACCAGCCCGATCGTGCCGGTGGGCGCGATGACCGAAGTCTGCGCGTTGCGATAGCCGTGCCTTTCGCCAAGCCGGAGCGCCTCGTCCCAGCTTGCCATCGCCAGATCGACAAGCCGCGCGTCGGGGCAGTTGGCGTGATCGAGCGGCACCGGCTTGACGGCAAGCCCCTCGTAGCCTTCGGTTGCGCCATAGGCGGCGTTTCGGTGGTTGCGGATCACCCGCAGCATGTGGCGCGCATTGCGCTTGTAGCCCGCGAAAGCGCCCAGTTCCGCCGCCATCTCGGCCGAGGTCGCATAGGCCACGCCGGTCATGATCGCGCTCAGCGCACCACAGAGCGCGCGGCCCTCCGCGCTGTCATAGCCCAGCCCCATGTTCATCAGCAGCCCGCCGATATTGGCATAGCCAAGGCCGAGCGTGCGGAACTCGTAGCTCAGTTGCGCGATCTCCTTCGACGGAAACTGCGCCATCAGCACCGAGATCTCCAGCGTCACCGTCCAGAGCCGCGTGGCATGCATGTAGCCTTCGGCGTCGAATTGCCCGTCCTTGTAGAACTTCAAGAGGTTCATCGAAGCCAGATTGCAGGCGGTATCGTCGAGGAACATGTATTCCGAACACGGGTTGGAGCCGCGGATCTCGCCATCCTCGGGGCAGGTATGCCAGGCATTCACCGTGTCGTGGAACTGGATGCCCGGATCGGCGCAGGCCCAGGCGGCGTGACCCACCTGCTCCCAGAGATCGCGGGCCTTGATGGTCTTGGCGACCGATCCATCCACCCGGTTGATCAGCGCCCAGTCCCCATCCTCGCGCACGGCCCGGAGAAAGGCATCGGTCACGCGGATCGAGTTGTTGGAATTCTGCCCCGAGACCGAGGCATAGGCTTCCGAGTCCCAATCGGTGTCATAGGTGGGAAACTCGATGCTGCCATAACCCTGTCTGGCATAGTCGAGCACGCGCTTGACATAGGTTTCCGGGATATGCGCCTTCTTCGCGCCGCGAATGGCGGCCTTGAGCGCGGGGTTCCTGCCCGGGTCCACCGCATCCTCCGACGAGCCGTCCCATGCCCGGATCGCCGCGAAAATCTCGTTGAGCTTCGCCTCGTGCATCTTGGAGCCGGCGACGATGGAGGCGACCTTCTGCTCTTCCTTCACCTTCCAGCCCACGAATTCCTCGATATCCGGATGGTCGGCATCGCAGATCACCATCTTGGCCGCGCGCCGCGTGGTCCCGCCCGACTTGATCGCCCCCGCCGCGCGGTCGCCGATCTTGAGAAAGCCCATGAGCCCCGAGGACTTGCCGCCGCCCGAGAGCTTCTCTCCCTCGGCGCGCAGCGAGGAGAAATTCGTGCCGGTGCCCGATCCGTATTTGAACAGCCGCGCCTCGCGCACCCAGAGATCCATGATCCCGCCATCGCCCACCAGATCATCCCTGACCGACTGGATGAAGCAGGCGTGCGGCTGCGGATGCTCGTAGGCGGAGGTGGATTTCGTGAGCTTCCCGCTCTCGAAATCCACATAGTAATGGCCCTGGCTCGGCCCGTCGATGCCATAGGCCCAGTGCAGCCCGGTGTTGAACCATTGCGGCGAGTTCGGAGCGGCCATCTGCATCGCCAGCATGACGCGCATCTCGTCGAAATAGGCGCGGGCATCCTCTTCGGTGGTGAAATAGCCGCCCTTCCAGCCCCAATAGGCCCAGGCCCCGGCCAGACGGTCGAAGACCTGCCGGGCGCTCGTCTCGCCGCCGAAGCCGTCATTGTCCCCGGCCGCGACCGACCGCCAGAGAAATTCCGGCACGCCCTCTTCCCTGACGCGCACCAGCTTGTTGGGCACGCCCGCCTTGCGGAAATACTTCTGCGCGATCACGTCGCTGGCGACCTGGCTCCAGCCCGCGGGCACCTCGATCCCGTCGAGGCGGAACACGGTGCTGCCATCCGGGTTGCGTATCTCCGAACTGGTCGTCACGAACTCCAGCGCCGCGTAGGCGTCCTTGCCCGCAGTGGTGAATTTGCGTTCGATCTTCATGGTCGCTGCCCCGTCCTTCTCTTTGGCCCTCAGGGCCGTATTCCGCGTGTCGCCCCGCACACCGCTCCCGGGCCGCCGCGGCGCCGTGCCTGGCGGTGAAGAGGGCCGGATGACCGGCGTTGGTGATGTCTGGTCCGAATGTCCCTGCCCGGGCCGACCACTATATCTTGTGGCCTTGCTGCCCGCCCACACAACCTGACGTAAAAGGCCGCCCGTGGTCAACGGAAAAAATCACCATTTCGAGAGAAAAAGGATTTGACCGCCCCGCACCCGGAGGCACGCCCGCGCACCGCCGATTCTCCCACAGGACGATCCACAGGCGCGCTCCGCCCCGGTGCCGCGAAAATCGCTTGGCAGGCACCTGCTTGGCACGCAAAGCTTACATGAAGGGAGGGTGCGCCGCTTCGGGCCGTCAGCGGGAATGGTCGGGGCGGCGAGATTCGAACTCACGACCCCCTGTACCCAAAACAGGTGCGCTACCAGACTGCGCCACGCCCCGGACCATGCGACCAGATAAAGCCGATTCAGGCGGATGGAAAGCGAAAACCGCCCGCCCTACCCGGCCGCGCAAGGCCAGGCGGCGCGGTCCTGATCCACGGACGGGTGGCGCATTTCCCATCCCTCGGCGATGCCGATGCGCCGCGCAAGCCCGCCATTGATCTCCAGCACGGTCTGTATGCCGCTGCCGCCCATGACGGGGCGCTCGTCATGCGGTTGCGCCTCATGGCCGATGCGCCGCACCGTTCCGGTCGCATCCATGAAGATCATGTCAAGCGGGATCAGCGTGTTCTTCATCCAGAACCCCACAGGACGCGGGTTCGGGTAGACGAAGAGCATCCCGGCCGAGGCCGCCAGGCTCTCGCGGTGCATCAGCCCCTGCGCCCGCTCGGCATCGGTATCGGCGATTTCCACACGAAACGCCGCCTCGCCGCCCGGACCGCGCAGGTAAACCATGTCCTCGCGGCAGGTTTCCGCCGCCGCTGCCGCGCCCGCCACAATCACGCCGAGCAGCGCCAGGATCACTCTCTTGAACGAATTGCCGCTTCCCATCCGCAGACCTCGGTTGCCATGCGGCCCCTTTTACCATCAATCACACGAATGGCCAGCGCCTCGCCGGGCTGCACATCGGCCAGCCCCGACCGGCGCAGCACCTCGATATGCAGGAACACGTCCTCGGCATCGCCGAAGGTATTGGCAAAGCCGAAGCCCTTGCCCTTGTCGAACCACTTGACGCGCGCGGGCTCGAGCGGGGCGGCGCGGATCACCTCGGGATCGATCTCCTCGAGATCGGCAAGACCGGTCTGCGCGCTGTCCTCGGGCGGCTCGATCACATGGACCTGTACCGCCTGACGCCCGCGCACCGTGCGCTGCACGTCAAGCTCGACCCCGGCGCGGTCCGCGATCGAACTCTGCCGGAAATTCCGCAGGACATTGGCATGCAACAGGATGTCCGGGCCGCCTTCGTCCGCCACCACGAAGCCGAAGCCCTTGACCGGATCGAACCACTTCACGCGCCCCCTTAGCCGGCGGATCTCTTCTTCTTCTGTCACTGTGCCCTACCTTACAGCCTTCATCCCCAAGACCGAGCCAAGACTTGCTTCAAATTCAAACCATCTTGCAAGCCAAAAATCCCTCGATATTTCCGCGCCTTGCATTTCACGAAACGTGAAATTCAGGGGTTGAGACGCTGAATTTCCCAGTTCTCGGAGGGGCTTGCGCGCCGCCAGACGAAGCGGTCATGCAAGCGGAACGCGCCATCAGCCCAGAATTCAATCTCAAGCGGGGTGATTTTGAAACCTCCCCAAAAGGGGGGGCGTGGCGGGTTCGGACCCTTCTGCGCCGTCACCCTGGCCACCTCCGCCATGAGCGCCGCGCGCGAGCCGAGCGGTGCCGACTGGCGCGAGGCCCAGGCCCCGAGCCGGCTCCGGAGCGAGCGCGTGGCGAAATAGGCATCTGCCTTCTCGCCCTCCTCGCGCGTCACCCGCCCGCGGACCCGCAGCTGGCGGCGCAGCGATTTCCAGTGAAGCACCCCCGCCGCCACCGGATTTGCCGTCAGTTCGCGCCCCTTGGCCGATCCGTAATTGGTGTAGAAGACGAACCCGTCTTCGGCGATCTCCTTGAGCAGAACCATGCGCACATTGGGCATCCCGCCCGCATCCACCGTCGCAAGCGCCATGGCGTTGGGATCGTTGATCTCTGCGGCCTCGGCCTCGCCCAGCCAACGGCGCGCGATCGCAAAGGGATCGTCGCCCGCAAAAATTCCGTCACGTTCCATGATCTCGCCTCCGGGCTGTTGCACTTGCCGACCGATGCAGCGGTTTTAGGGCAGTCCGAGAGCAATGCCAAACGGGGCCGCGCGGGCAGGTCTTGATGCACCCTGCCCAATCGCCTAAAGGTCAGAAAAATCGCATAAGGGCGGGGGCTGGGAATGTCGGACGGATTGATGGCGGGCAGGCGCGGGCTGATCATGGGGCTTGCCAACGACAAGTCCATCGCCTGGGGCATCGCGCGCGCCTGCGCGGGCGCGGGCGCGGAGCTGGCCTTCAGCTATCAGGGCGAGGCGCTGAAAAAGCGCGTCGAGCCCCTTGCCGCCGAGCTTGGCTCGAACATCGTGCTGCCCTGCGACGTGGCCGACATGGGCTCGGTCGATGCGCTCTTCGCCGCACTTGGCGAGACCTGGGGGCAGCTCGATTTCGTGGTCCATGCCATCGGCTTTTCCGACAAGAACGAGCTGCGCGGCCGCTATGTCGATACCAGCCGCGACAATTTCCTGCGCACCATGGACATCTCGGTCTATTCCTTCACCGCCGTGATGCAGCGCGCCGAGAAGATGATGGCAGAGGGCGGCGCGGCCCTCACCCTCACCTATTACGGGGCCGAGCAGGTCATGCCGCATTACAACGTGATGGGCGTGGCCAAGGCCGCGCTGGAGGCGAGCGTGAAATACATGGCCGAGGATCTCGGCCGCGACGGCATCCGTGTCAACGCCATCAGCGCCGGGCCGATCCGCACGCTGGCCGCCAGCGGTATCGGCGATTTCCGCTACATCCTGAAATGGAACGAACTGAACTCGCCGCTGCGGCGCAACGTGACCATCGACGATGTGGGGCGCTCGGCGCTCTATCTGCTCTCCGATCTCGGCTCGGGCGTCACCGGCGAGGTGCTGCATGTCGATGCGGGC
>MDTD01014361.1_pt1 | contig 10008 bp, 11 predicted proteins | sample 811221 | NCBI WGS metagenome assembly MDTD01 (sample SAMN05326646, study PRJNA326480) | marine metagenome | isolation source: seawater | place: Pacific Ocean: South West | collected 2011
AATTTGAAGATCATCACCTGTACCAGCGACAAATTTAAAACTATCTATGTTATGAAAACCTGTTGTCTTGATAGAACTTCTATCAGTACCGCCAACTTTAATATCTATCTGATCGTCTGTATCCGCTGTTAAAGAAGTGTCAGCATCAACGTCTAAAATAAATTCTGTACCATTGACATCTGTAAGATTCTGAATGACAGCTTGTCCCAGATAATGAATGTATGTGTCTGCTGTGCTCGCAGGCGCTTCTGTGAATACAATAGTTGTGCCACCACCCCCTAGATTATATGCAACCTCAGGCTCTTGAATTACACCACCAACACTAACTAATATTGCTGATGATGAACCTACTGCCGTATTTAATGTAAATGTTGTAGTGCTACCGTCAGTAGTTAAATCTTGTTTTTCAAAGAATCCATTGACTGGTTCTGCGCCTATATATGCCATTAATTTTCCTTACTAATTATACTAATATTTATAAGACTATTTATAATGTTTCCACTTAGGTGTGCCTAACTTATCTCTACCATCAAATATATTTATGTCTTTAAACTCGCCTTTTTTATCGTTATAGTGTAAAAATACTTGACCACAATGTTCACCTTCAAAGGGTTCTCTCCAGTGTTCTAGTTTACAACCCTCATATATCAACATATCTCCCACATCTAAATCTACTTGTTTGCCCTCTAAAAATATAGGCCAAGGATCACCCCCTAGAGTGAGTGTTGTTGATATCTCGCAACTAGGTCTATCCTTGTGTTTGTGTAGTATATCGCCTTTTTTGTATATTCTCGCATATGAATATGTGGGAATTAAATCTAATCCTGTCTCATGTTTCATCACAGGCAATACCTTCATTAACAAAGTATCAAACGCTGCGTCACCATATATTGAATAAGTATTAGGTATCTGTTGATCTTTCCAAGTACCTAACATGCCATTATCATATACCCAATTATTTGAATACATATAATCAACTGCTTCTCTTTTTAAGAGAAAATAATTATATAAAAAATTAGCCAATTCAAAACTAATTGCTTCTTTTACAACTTTATAATTACCCATTGAAACCATCCTGTATAAAATTAAAACTTACTGATATTCTTATATCATCTGATTGATTTTCTTCAACACTATGCCATAACCATGAGGGAAACATTATGATTCTACCCATTACAGGATCTAAGGTTGCGTCTCTCCACATATCTCTACCTGGATTACCTGGTTTTCTTACTGGCATAACCATTTGTGAAGTTGATCTAGGGTCATATATTTTTAAACGTCCTGATTTAGGTTGAGATTTCACATAGTAAACTCCAGAAAATAATGAGTTAGGATGTAGATGAGGATTATTTAATCCACCTGGTGGATTTATGTTAGCCCACATATTACCTAAAAAAGCATTTCTGTCTATATGTTCATGGTCGTATATCTCTTTTTGCATACGAAACAACTCGGTGACCAATGATGAATACTCTGGTTTTTTGTGCATATCGGTCGTTGAGTGCCAACCCTTATGATTTGTTTTGATGACACCTTTATCTTGTCTAGACCAATTAACTATATCTTGTGCTAATTTATTGTTATCTAATTGAACATCTTTACCATAAACAAGTGTCGGAAAAAACTTTTCTATTATCATCTAAATGGTTTACCTCCAAACCAGACAACGAGTGATTGTCTAACACCTCTTGTCACAGGTTGCACCCTATGATTTAAAAAAGAAGCAAACACCATAGCGTGCCCTTGTTTAAGCTCTGCATATTTACCAGGCGCCATAAGTTCTAAATGTCCACCCTCAAACTCTGAAGGATCATTTAACAATAGGGTCATAGATATCTTTCTAACAGGTGGCTCGTGAGCCATGCTCACTTCACAATCCATATGCCAGTCATAGAAGCCGCCCTCTGGATACTCTGTGAATTGTGCGTTTTCTGTAATCTGTATGTCACCAAAACCAAAGTGATTTAGATTTGCTTTCTGTATAAATCTGTTAAGATCATTATACATCCCTGGCATCTCTTTAAAAGGAATCCAAGAGATGGTTGTCACTCTTTTTTTAGTATCTACTGCACCCTCAGGTCTACTCATACCTACCTGTGCTGTTTGTGGTGGTTGTCTTCTACCACAATCAATGATTTTTCGACATTGTTCTGGTGTGAATAAAGGTGTGGTTGTTTCTACAATCCAACTTTTCCACTTTGGTTCACTTATAATCATACTGCGCTCCTATTTCTTATCGGGTCATAATCCACGTCACAATTACATGACAAAGTTCTTCTTAATCCTGGTCCATTGAAAGGGTTTACACTATGCCTCACGTCATAAGGAAATATGTAAAAATCTCCCTCTTTAACATCTGGTGAATAATCTGTATTACAAAATTGACCAGAAGAATTACCCATTATTTGTAATTGACCATTCATGGGTTTGTCTGAAGCTGAATATTCTACACCATAAGACTCTGGTAATTTTAAAATCATAACACTTGACAATCCTGTGTATAATGTTCCTTGATGAACATGAATAGGATTATATTCGTGTTCTTTCATTTCATTTACCCATACAGAATTTAAATGCATTTTATAATCTTTAATTTTATTCCAATTTAAATAGTGTTGAAATCTTTCCCAAAACCATCGCATAACATTTTCTGGTAAACGTCTGTGAGGTTGCATTTTATTATTAGGTGGTCCATCATAAAATAATGAGTGTTCTTTCTTTATCTTACCCACAAGTTGTTTATTTGCAGGATGTAATTCTTTTATTTTTTTTTCGTATATATCATTAATAGTATGAAATACATCTAACGGTACTTTATATTTTAATACCGATTGTCCTAAAAATATAAAATTAAAATCTGATGTGTTCATATTTTTCTCTAATTCTTTTAGGTATTTTTTCTATGTATGGATTGTAAACTTTTCTCACAGGTCCATCAAATAGTTTGTGCATATTACTGCCGACCACTCTATCATCATAAGATAAACCATTTACAGATACTTGATCTAAATTATTAAATCTATGATTAAAATATGGTTCATCTAAAAACTCGTATATCTTTCTAAATTCTTGCTCTGGGTTTGCTACCAGATCATCATATTTTACAAAGTGACATATCTCAGGATAGGCGTGAGCGTTTCTAATAGCTTCTAATTCTTTTGCAATAGCGCCATCTTTATTCATTATCATAGATAATTTTTCATCATCATTTCTACAATCAAATCTATTAGGAAAAGCATCGGTATTTTTTGTGTACCATTGCATATAACTTGCTAATACGTCCATTAAATCTCTAAGTAATACCACGCATTTGAAAGGTCTCTTATAATGCTTTTTCATTAATTCAAAATTAGGTGGTGTCATCACAGGTCCACGATCAATAATTATTCTCTGTGGCCAATCTTTGTAATAGGTATCATAGACTAAATCCAATATATTATCTAGAGATTTATGATCAGGATAGTTAAGAAATACATCTGTATTTTTCAACAAAGACAAATCTTTCATTACCTCTAGAGTGATTGAGTTAGGAGTGGCTGCTATGTCAGGATTCTGATTCATAATACTTGCAAATAAAGTATTACCTGATCTTGGCATTGCGACTAGAAAGAATAATTTTTTATTCTGACTTAGCGCCGAGTCCTGAAAGTTGTTCTGGTTGTTTTGTTGCTTCAATTTGTTCATTATCTTTTTTAATTCTCTCAATAGATTGCAATTGACCTAATACATTAAACACCTCTGGTTGTGACGAACCTTGTGTCAATGTCTCTGCCTTGTTCTTCATAGTTAAGTGGTAAGAATGTAATTGATGTGTATTAACATCTTTGGTATCAAACGATCCATCATCATATTTCTTTTTATACATAGACCATAGTTTGATTTCTCTCATACGATCTCTGGCAACCAATTGCATACCTGCTCTGCCATATATCTTCTCGTCTAGATCGATTTGATGTAATTCTTGTTTTAAGGGATCTGTTTCTTCGGCTATTTTCTTTTCTAGTCTCTTGATCTTGACTTCATTTCTTCTATATTCAAAAGATAGAGTCATAAGATTTTCTAGGAATACGTTTTGTTCTCTGACACATTGCCAATACTTTGCAGCTTTTGTGGGATATTTAGCATCATTTAATACTGAAAATTCCATCTCAGTCTGTGTTCGGAACATTTGTTTTTTAGTCCAGGTGTCACGCAACTCACCTGTCAATTCTTTAAATTTTGATACGTCTTCTGGATCTAATAGATTGTTTAGATTGGGCGCTTCTTTTTCTATCAAAGAAGTTATGTCTCGTTTTTTAATATTGTCACTCATTCAGATTCTCCTTATTATATATCTATAATGTATTATTATTTATAAGAGTTATTAATCGAAGTCAATAGTTTTAACAGCTCTTGCTGTTGTTGTTTCTGCTGTAAATTCTTCTGTCACGTTTGTTGTTCTAGGTGAGGACGGCGAGTTTCTACCACCAAAAATAGTTCCTGTCGGACTTGACGCTCCTGCGCCTCCAGAGTACATTCTTCCTGTTGCAAGTGAGGGTGCGGTTATAAAAGAAGTTCCATCATAAGATTCTGTTGTTCCTGCATAAGGAGTTGCACCTGCAAATAAAGCAGATGTTTGTATTCCACAAGCACCTCCACCATTTCCAGGTGCGGCTCTATTCAAATCATTTACCTCTGTCCAAGCTGTGCCATTATATTCTTCAACCCCAGCATTTCCTGTTATGTACAATCCAGCAGTTTCTGTTCCAACAGAATTTCCATCAGTTCCAGTTTTAGCAGTATTCATAGATCCGCCCGCTGTCCAACTTGATCCATTATATTCCTCTGTTGCAGTCTGTTTTGTTCCTGCCCCAGGTGCACCTCCAGTGGTTCCACCAACTACGACCGCAGCTGTTTCTGAAGCACCAAATCCTGCAACATATCTTCTTCCTGTGTTTAAATTAGGTGTAGCTGTCCAAGATGATCCATTATATTCTTCAGAGGAAACTTCTTCTATGTTTCCTGGTGTTCTACCACCAGCAGCGATTGATGATGTTTGACTTCCTGCACCACCCAATCCAACTCTTGCAGTATTTAAATTATTTCCCTCTGTCCAAGATGATCCGTTATATTCTTCAGAGTTAGCAGTCTCATTTAATCCTGGTGATGAAGTTGAACCACCAGCAGCTAACGCAGCTGGTCTTGTTCCAAGACCTGCCATGTATCTTCTTGATGTATTCATGTTACCACCACTAGACCATGCTGCTGCAGTTGTGGCTGTTAGTGATATATTAAATTCTTCTGTTAATGATACTCCAGTGGCAGCATTAATTGATGGTGTATATCCTCCTGCACCTATACCTGCTGATGAAGAAGCACCTGTTCCTCTTAAACCTCTTCTTGCTGTGGCTAAAGTAGCAGGTGAGTTAGACCAAGTAGTTCCATTCCACAATTGTTGTGCATTACTATGGGTATCTCCACCTCCAGGTGTGCCTGCTCCACCAGCAAAAAAAGCTGCTGATTGAGTTCCTCCAGAAGCACCGTCTCTTTTTGCAATTGTTAAATTACCTACTTCTGTCCAACTAGTTCCATCATAAGTTTCTGTATTAGCAGTATTACCTACTCCTGGATTATATCCTCCTGCACCTAAACCTGCAGTTAAAGTTCCTGCAGTAGCGGTGGTGTATCTTGAAGTTCCCATATTATTACCTGCTGTCCAATTAGTTCCATCGTATTCATACGAAGAATCAGCATCTGCATTACCTCCAAGAAATACAGCCGCTGTCTGTATTCCAAAAGCATCTACATCTCTTGATGCACCTGGAGCGTCCGTGACATTTGTCCAAGATGTACCATTGTATTCTTCAGCATCAGCAGTTGTGCCTGTAGAATCATTACCATATGCTTGTAGTCCTGCTGTTTGTGTTCCTGCAGCTCCAGAATTACCTTTTGCTGTATTTAAATTTCCACCTGCAGAAAAACCTGTTCCATTGTATTCTTCTGTATTATTATACCTAGTGTTAGGTGCTGTCGTTCCTCCAGAATATAAGGCTGCTGTTTGTGTGCCTGTAGCAGCTATCCAAGTTCTAGCAGTTATTAAAGGCGCACCACTTGAAAAAGCAGCAGTAGCTACAAATGATTTAAGATTAAAATCAGTAGAGTTATAGAAAACTTCTCCCTCAACTTTTCTATCACCGCTAGTGTCGGCGCTAAGATATTTTATCTTTAATCCTTTTAATTCTTCGTAGGTTGACATTTAGATTTTCTTTATGGAATTGTTATGAAACCAGGCTTCTCACCAATTCTTGCAATCTTATCATCTGCTGATTCGCCATCAACATTGTTATCATCCCATGCTGTTCTTGCAAGATCATCAGCTGCTTTGACTAATGCCTGTGCCTCTGCTTTTGTTTTTTCAGTTCCGCCTTTTTCTGCTAACCAGTAAGCGCCTCTCTCATTATTACCAATACACCAGACATCCACGTGCTCAGATCCATCATGACCTTGATATCCTTTCAATGAGAACGCTAGTCTATCTTCGTGAGTAAAGAAACCCTTTCCTGTGTTATTTGCGGTACCATATATGAATAGTGCCATTTTTTTCTCCTTTTAGTATTATTTATAATTAACTATCTGTAATAGTTTTTACATTCAAACTTGTTGATTCTGCTGCAAATTCTATTGTGGCGTCAGCATCACCACCCCCAGCTTGTATAACTGCTGATGAAGGACCGTTTGCGCCGCCACCACTTGCATTATAAGGTGTTGATGTTCCTGTAAACCAAGAAGTACCATTCCACATTTGAGTGCCACCACTCGTAGCACCTGATCCATTTAATAGCATCATGTCATCATAATCACCAGCACCTTGCCCTGATCTACTATCATCTAAAACGTCTGCTACTTCTGTCCAAGTTGATCCATTCCATTGTTCTACGTTAGATACATTAACAACTCCACCAATTCCATCTTGTGTGCCTGAAGCACTTAAAGCATTAGAGGAATCTCCAACTTGTTGATTAGCACCTCTTGCTGTATTTAAATTACCTACCTCTGTCCAAGATGTGCCATCATAAGTCTCACAATTAACAGTAATACCAGGAACATCTTTACGACCAGCAACTATCGCTGCTGTTTGTGTTCCACTAGTTCTTGCTCTACCTGGAGTGCCTAAGTTATTTTGTTCTGCCCAACTTGTTCCATCGTATTCCTCACAGTTTGCAGTTGAAGCAGGAGTTCCTCCACCTGCAACTAAAGCAGCTGTTTGTGATCCTGCACCTGAAATATCCCATCTTGCAGTTCCTAAATTATTACCCTCTGTCCAAGAAGTTCCGTTGTATTCTTCTGAATTAGCTGTTGCATTAGGACTACCTGGAGTATATCCACCAAAACAAAGTGCAGCAGGTATTGTTCCAGACACTCCACAATTTTCTGCTCTTGGTGTATTCATATTACCACCACTTGCCCAAGAGGCACCTGTGATCGTATTTACTGTTGTATTAAATTCCTCAGTTTGAGTAAGTCCAGTTGGAGATCCACCTGTTCCACCAAAACTTACAGCAGTGCTAGCAGTTCCTGCTCCTGCGTGAGTTGAAACACTAGTTGCCATACTAGCTATTGAGGTCCAATTAGTGCCATCATAATTAAGTGCTGTATTCGTGATTGGAGCTAATGCACCTCCAAAAAGTATACCACTTGTTTGAATTCCTGCAACCGCGGAGTTTCTTCTGGCTGCTGGTAAAGATGTCACGGTTGTCCATGAACTACCATCATATTCTTCAACAGCATTTGTAAGAGGAGCCGTAGCTCCACCTGCATAAAGCGTTGCACTTTGAGTTCCTATGTATCCTTGATTAGCCAGCGTTCTAGAAGTATTTAAATTACCACCACTTGTCCAACTTGATCCATTATATTCTTCAGTTGCAACAACTGGTGTCACACCACTTCCATTTGTGTCACCACCAAAAGCAGCTGCTGCTGTTTGTGTTCCTGCAGATCCTAGTCCTCTTCTTGCTGTAGATAAATCTCCAGATTCAGTCCAACTAGAACCATTATATTCCTCTGTCAAAGCAGACCTACCAGTTGAAGGTGCATTTCCTCCAAACGCTAAACCAGCTGTTTGAGTTCCAGCTCCTCCAATAAGATATCTTGAACCACCTAGAGTTCCTCCTATAGTCCAACCAGTTCCATTGTATTCTTCAGTTTTTTGAGATTCACTATAACCTGGAGAGGGGGCACCATAACCTGCAAATCCTAAAGCTGCTGTCTGAGATCCTGAAGCACCTAAACCATATCTTCCACTTCCTAAATTAGCACCACTAGACCATGCAGAACTAGCTACGACTGTTTTTAATTTATCAGGATTCTCACCACTAACAAGAAATACCTGACCCTCAGCCTGTGCGTTACCGAGATCAGTTGCAAATGTTTTAATTCTCTTACCTCTTAAATTTCTATATTCTGACATTATGATACATCTATTGTTTTTGTTGCAGTTACCGTAGATAAAAATTCCTCTGTTGCTGTAGTAAAGTATCCAGCAAAACCTAGAGCAGCACTAGTTGTGCCTACACCTTTCTTCTCATAATTATTTGTTGTTAATTCTGCAGGTTGATTTGCCCATGAAGATCCATCATATTCTTGAGCAACAGGACTAGTGCTAGATCCAGGACCTGTCGCACCACTAAATACAAATCCTGCAGTTTGTGTTCCACAGAGACCTGCTCTTTTTTTAGCAGTTCCTAGATTGCCACCAGATGTCCAACTACTACCATCATACTCTAATGTTGTCACCACAGCAGCTGTTGGTCCTGATTGACCACCACAAAATAAACCAGCAGTTTGTGTTCCTGTACCCATTCCATATACATTAACAGCAGGTAAAGCTGTTGCATTTGTCCATGATGAACCATTATAATGTTCTACATTAGCAAATGGTCCTGATGGTGTTTGTCCATAACCTCCGCCACCAGCTAGTACACCTGCAGTTTGTATACCAAAACCATCTCCATCTGATCTTTTTGTATTTAAGTCTCCTGATTCAGTCCATGATGTTCCATTATATTCCTCTGTCTCTCCATGTTGAAATCCCGATTTACTAGGATTAAATCCACCAGCTATCCATGCGGCAGTCTGTGTTCCACCACCGTAAGCTGACCAACGAGTATTGTTTATATTATTACCTTCAGTCCAACTAGTTCCATTATATTCTTCAGAATTAGCTTCTGCACCTGAAAAAACATCATAACCTCCAGCATATAATGCTGCGGTCTGAGTTCCTGCATATCCACCTTGAAATCTAATGTTGTTTATATTACCACCTGATGACCAAGCTGCTGATCTAAATGTTCTTACTTTGAGTTGTTGTGCTGTAGAATTATACCAGACTTGTCCGATCTTAGGATTATCGGGATCGGCTGATACCTTTCTAACTCTATATCCTTGTGCTTCTCTGTAAGTGGTCATTCAAACTCCTATTAATCATTCTTGAATAGCCATCCTTGAGTTGAATCTGTAAATACTAAAGTGAAGGCTGCTCTTTCTGTTGAAACCGTTAAATCATCTGTTGATCCAAATATCTTCTCTGAACCGTCTGCAGCTACTGTCAATGCGTTTGAATCAAATGTTCCTGCATAATCAACTATTGTCACCTCATCACCTAGAGTACCTGCAGGTAGTGTGACCGTAAATGAACCACTAGTTGTGTTTGCAAAAACACCTTGACCTGCTGAAGCAGTATAGTTTGCTGTCTTAACTGCTTGCCAATCTGTACCTGCAACTATATTACCACTTGCACCCAAAGCGATAGATGTACCGTTAATTGTTATTGCACCACTTCCAGTTAATCTTGCGTTTGCAACTGTTCCTGAAGCAAGATTAGAGGCATTTGTCGGGTCAGTAGCCATTCTATCTGTAGCTATTGTGCCTGGCGCAATTTTATCGGAAGTTACTGCACCATCACTTATATTTGATTCTTTTATTTTATTTGTCATTTTACTTTCCTATTTATTACAGTTCCTTAATTGT
>MDTD01094733.1_pt1 | contig 10008 bp, 9 predicted proteins | sample 811221 | NCBI WGS metagenome assembly MDTD01 (sample SAMN05326646, study PRJNA326480) | marine metagenome | isolation source: seawater | place: Pacific Ocean: South West | collected 2011
AAACGGGACGCGATTGAGGGTGGAAGTTCCGCTCTGAATCCGTCCGAAGTGCTTCTCACACAACCGCTTGACCTTGGACCACGGGGTAGCTCCCACCACGCTGAACACCATTTCATTGGGGTGGTAATGACGCGCAACAAAGCCCTCAATGGTCGCACGGTTCATGGCGCGCACTGAATCGGTGTTGCCGAGGATGTTGCCGCCCATGGGGTGGCCTTCGAACAGCTTTTCTTCGAACTCGTCAAAAATGGAATCCGCCGGACTGTCGAGGTACGCATTGAGCTCATCCAAAATCACGTCGCGCTCCTTCTTGATCTCGTTGACCGGGAAGGTCGCATTGAAGGTAATGTCGGTAATCAACTCCACCGCCCGCTCGAGGTGCTGCTCGGAAAAGGCGGCGTATATCCACGTGTCTTCTTTCGACGTGTAGGCGTTGAATTCACCCCCCACCGAATCCAATCGGTTCAGGACGTGAAAGGCTTTTCGTTTGCGGGTGCCTTTGAATAGGGTGTGCTCGATGAAGTGCGCGACACCGGCTTCGCCCTGCGCAGCAATTTCATCCCGTGTGCCCGCATTGATGACCAAACCGCAATGCGTAACGGGGCGATCTACATGTTTGTAGATGATTCGAAATCCGTTTTCGAATTGCGCAGTATGGAGCTCTTCTTTCCCCCAGTGGGGCAAAGCGCGTTCAAGCACGTCGGCCATAGAGGGGGTTAGAAGGGCAAATCGTCCTCGTCGTCACCCGAAGCGGCCATCGGCGGAACATCAGGAAGCGGCGCTGCAGAGACACCCGGTGCGGCCGGTCCAGCAGGAGCTCCCCCCTGTCCGGGCTCGACACGCCACGCGTTCAAGTCGACGTAAAAATTGCCGTTGTACTCGCGGCCGCGGATATCAAATTTGACCAACACGGCATCGCCCTCGTTGTATTTGGCGATCTGCTCGGTGCGCTCTTTGGTCGCCGTAAACTTCACGTCTTGTGGGTACTGGTCCTCGGTCGTGATGACGAAATCGCGCTTGTAAAACCCACTTGGAAAATCCTGCTGATCGAAGATCTTTTTGATCTTCCCTTTCATTTCAAAACTCATGGTGCGAAGGTATTCATGCCCATTCGAAAACCGTGGCACGGGCCGGGGCTTTTTTATCAACCCAAATTGAAGGCCATCACCGCCTTCAAGGCATCCGCCGCATTTCCATCCGCGATGCATTGCGCAGCGAATGAATGCACGGCATGCTCCAGCGCCACCCCGTCGCCCTCGTGCTCGATGAACAGCTCGGAGAGCTCCATGAGCTTAAAGTCATTGACATCCGTCTCATTGGGCATTTCGAGCAGGGCACCCAACTGGGCCAAGTCGTTGCCGGTCAAAATTTTGCTCTCGCGGACCTCTTGCGGCAAGGCGTCCACCCCAATGCCTGGTGCAACCAGCGGCTTGGGCACTTCGAACAACGCCGCCCCTGATGCCCGGACGTACGCATTGCCGCCGCAACGCCCGACCAAATCGAGCAAGTCCGGCACCGGCTGACCGGCCTCGTTCAGGACATCCGATCGAAAGTGCATCCGTTGGATTTCGCAGACGACCAATTGCCCGGCGCCGCCTTCTTCACCGAGCGAATCCACGCGCAAGACTTTGCATTCCAAGGCGACCGGGCTTTCCGCCACGCGCTTGGGCTTGACGGTATCTGACGGCAAAGCGGTCAAGCCGGCCTTTTCAAATTCACTGACGCCCCGGTCGAAATCGGCGCTGGCCAGTGAACAGGCGTGCACCATGTTGTAATCGACGAGGTTGATGACGACTTCCGGCACCGCCAACACGTTTTCCAACGTGTGCTTGGTCGTGTTGTTTTTCATCCGGCGGGCCGGGCTGAAAATGACCACGGGCGGCTTCGCCGAAAACACATTGAAATAGCTGAACGGCGCGAGGTTGTCGCGGCCTTCTTCGTCCACGGTGCTGGCAAAGGCGATGGGACGCGGGGCGATGCCTCCAAGGAGTTTGCCGTGCAAATCGCGCCCTGCGAGTTCGGTAGGATTGAATGAAGCGTATGCGTGCTCCGCCATGCTCAGAAGTGCTTCTCGACGGTATCGATGGAATTCAACACCTTGTCCTTTAGCGTAGCTTTGAAGGCTGCCAATCGACTTGCCAACGCTTCATCACTGGTGGCAACAATCTGAGCAGCCAGGATCCCCGCGTTGCGGCCTCCGTCCAAGGCGACGGTTGCGACCGGCACGCCCGAAGGCATCTGGAGAATGCTGAGCACCGAATCCCATCCGTCGATGGAGTTGCTGCTGTGGATGGGAACGCCAATGACAGGCAAGGTGGTCAAGGATGCGGTCATGCCGGGCAAGTGCGCTGCACCTCCGGCGCCCGCAACGATGACTTTGATGCCTCGTCCGGCGGCTTCTGCCGCGTGGGTGACCATGCGCTCCGGCGTGCGGTGTGCAGAGACCACGGTCATCTCAAAGGGCACATCCAACTCCTTTAGTACTTCACCCGCCTTTTCCATGACAGGAAGGTCGCTTGCGGACCCCATGATGATGCTTACTACCGGTCGTGACATAGCCGTGTGGTTTTATGAGTTGGATTTTTCTCGGGCGTCAATTTCGTCGCGCAGGCGGCTGGCGAGTTCGTAATCTTCTCGCGCAATGGCCTGCGACAATTCTTTTTTCAAGTCCCCAATGCTCCGTTCCTTGGCGGGCTCATCTTCTGCCGCCTCGGCAGCGGCTTCCGCTCGCTCCACCCGCTCCATTTCTTCCGGGCCGATTCCGGCCATTTTCATGACGGATTCCGCGCAGTAGATGGGGCAACCAAATCGATATGCGATGGCCACGGCGTCGCTTGGACGGCAGTCTATTTCCTCGGTTTTCTCGTCGGAAACGCAATGCATTTTAGCGAAGAACACCCCTTCTACCATGTTGTAGATAATCACATCAAGCACGCGAATGCCGAATGCGCCGAATGCCGACTTGAATAGATCGTGCGTCAGCGGACGCGAGGCTTTCATCTTCTCAATCTCGATGGCAATGGCCTGCGCCTCCGCCCCACCGATTACGATGGGCAGTTTGCGGTTGCCTTCCACCTCGCTCAGCACCATGGCGTAAGCTCCTGAGGAGGAACCGCTCAGGGCAATGTCCGACACTTCGACTTCTACCTTTTTCATTCCGTGGGAATTGCTACAAAGGTAGGAACGGAATGAGCATCAGCTATCAAGTGCATGCACCGCAGCCGTGAGCTTAGGCAACACTTCGAACGCATCACCAACGATCCCGTAATCTGCAGCCTTGAAGAACGGCGCTTCCGGATCGGTATTGATGACGACGATGGTCTTGGACTGGTTCACGCCAGCGAGGTGCTGGATGGCACCGGAAATGCCCGCGGCGATGTACAGATTCGGACGAATGGTGATGCCCGTCTGTCCCACGTGCTCGTGGTGAGGGCGCCACCCGATGTCCGAGACGGGACGGGAGCAGGCCGTTGTGGCGCCGAGCGCTGTGGCCAACTCTTCGACGATGCCCCAATTCTCGGGGCCTTTCAATCCGCGTCCTGCACTGACGACCAACTCCGCTTCTGGGAGTGGAACTTGGCCGTCCCCGCTTGCCGATTCGAATCCGGTGACGGTCTCACGGGCGGCACCGAGGTCGGCACTGAAGGCTTCCAACGCCGTGGTAGAACCATCCGTTGCTACGCCGAAGGCATTGGGCGTCACGGTGTAGACCGCCTTGTCGGTGGTCACAGCGACGTCGGCCATGGCCTTACCGGAGAATACGTTTTTGCGGACGGTACCGCCTTCGGGCAAGTGCGTCACGCCTGCAACCAGGCCGGCGTTCATGCGAACGGCAACCCGGGGGGCCACCGCGCGTCCAAAATGGTCGTGGCCGCACACGACATGCGTGGCTCCCGCGGCCTCTGCGGCTGCATCGGCGAGCTTGGCCCATTGGCCGCTGTCCTGTACGGCGCCTTCGTGGTGCAAAGTACGTGTGATGCCTGCGGCACCGATGGCATCGGCGCTGCTCAACGGTCCGGCGACGATGCCGACTGCATCGGTTCCGAGTTGTACCGCGAGTCCCGCTGCATAACTTGCTGCTTCCAATCCGCTTTTCGTGGCAGATCCGTTCTGGGTGTTGATGATGGCGAGTACAGACATGGCTTAGATGATTTTAGCTTCTTCGCGAAGCAAACGAATGAGTTCAGCGGCGTTCTCCGCATCGATGATCTTGCAGGCTCCTTTTTCAGGAGGCAGAGCGAAACGCTCGATGCGCGAGCTGCTCTCCACGGTGGCGGCTTCGACCGCCAGTGGCTTCGTGCGTGCGGACATGATGCCTCGCATGTTGGGGATGCGCTGTTCGGCCATTCCTTTGGCTGCGCTAAGGACCATGGGCAGCGTCACGGTGACGTTTTCCTCCCCTCCAGCTGCTTCACGCTTCACAGATGCTTCACTGCCGTTGACCTCCAAATGGGTCGCATTCGCCACAAATCCCCAATCGAGCAACTCCGCCAGCATCGCCGGAACGACAGCGCCGTTGTGGTCAATGGTTTCCTTGCCGCAAAGAATGACGTCGAAACCTTTGCCGTTTGCGTATCCTGCAATCAGGCGCGCAACCTGCATGGCATCTGTGGGTTCGCTGTCGATGCGCACGGCATCGTCGGCGCCGATCGCCAGGGACTTGCGGATGGTAGGGTCGCATTGTGCGCCACCGACGGTAATGGTGGTGACTGTGCCGCCCTGTTGTTCCTTCAATTCGATGGCGCGTACCAACGCAAACCATTCATCGTAGGGATTGACGATGTATTGCACCCCATTGGAGTCGAACTCGCGGTTGTCATTGGTGAACGCGATGCGACTTGTCGTGTCGGGTGCTTGGCTGATGCAGACAAGTAATTTCATGATCCAAAGGTAGCAAGTTGTCGCCCAAAATCGACAGGAATTCCCTATGTATGCATAGATTTTTTCATGCCGCAAAATGAGGGTTTTATTCCTTTATTTGTTGATGTATCTTTGCCGACCAATTCAAGTAGATACGCATGCGCGAAGTACAATTCAGAGAGGCCGTGGCTGAGGCCATGAGCGAGGAAATGCGAAGGGACAAGAACGTCTTTTTGATGGGGGAAGAAGTCGCCGAATACAACGGCGCGTATAAAGCTTCGAAAGGAATGCTCGACGAATTCGGCCCGGAGCGTGTCATTGACACGCCGATTGCGGAACTCGGGTTCGCGAGTATTGCTGTTGGTGCAGCGATGAACGGCCTTCGCCCCATCGTTGAATTCATGACGTGGAACTTCGCGATTTTGGCTGCTGATCAAATCATTAACCACGCAGCGAAAATGCTGCAGATGAGCGGAGGTCAATACAACGTACCCATCGTCTTCCGCGGTCCAAACGGAACGGCAGGCCAGTTGGCGGCTACCCACAGCCAATCGTTCGAATCCATGTACGCGTCCATCCCCGGCTTGAAAGTGGTTACTCCCTTCACGCCTTACGAAGCGAAAGGATTGTTGAAGTCCGCCATCCGCGATGACGACCCCGTCCTCATCATGGAGAGCGAGAAGATGTACGGTGACAAAGGATTGATCCCTGAGGGTGAATTCCTGGTGCCCATTGGCAAAGCCAACATCCGCCGCAAAGGCGATGCCGTGACCATTGTGTCCTTCGGTAAAATCTTGAAGACCGTTCACGCGGCCGCTGACGAATTGGCGAAGGAAGGCATCGAAGTTGAAATCATCGACCTGGTGACCATTCGCCCGCTGGATTTGGACACCATCATAGAGAGCATTAAGAAGACCAACCGCTTGGTCATCGTTGAAGAAAGCTTCCCAGTGGCCAGCATCAGTTCCGAAGTCGCTTACCGCGTTCAGCGCAACGCGTTCGACTACCTCGACGCGCCGGTCGTCCGGCTGTGCCAATCCGATACTCCTTTTGCCTTCTCGCCTCCCCTCATCGAAGAGGCCCTTCCGCAAGTGAAGGACATCATGGAGGCCGTAAAAAGCGTAGCTTACGTCGCGTAAGCTGAATAATTAACCCGAAACAATAGCGCGAACACGCGCATACACACACAATTATGGATCAAACGCTGCTTTATTCAGTACCGGCAATCGCCATCTTGGGATTGCTCGTCATGGCCGTGCAGGCTGCTTGGGTTCGCAAGCAAGACGCCGGCGAAGCCCGAATGGCTGAAATCGCCAACCACATTCACGAAGGAGCCCTCGCCTTCCTTCGCGCGGAGTACCGCATCCTCGCTATCTTCGTGGTAATCGCCGGAGCATTGCTCGGTTTGGTGGCCAGCATGGTTGAAACCACCCACTGGTTCATCATCGTCGCCTTCGTCATCGGTGCGGTGTTCTCCGCGTTGGCCGGTAACATCGGCATGCGCATCGCGACACAAGCCAACGTCCGCACAACACAAGCGGCTCGCTCCAGCTTGAGCGAAGGCTTGAAGGTCAGCTTCACAGGTGGGATGGTCATGGGATTGGGCGTAGCCGGATTGGCGGTCTTCGGACTCAGCGCCTTGTTCATCCTGCTTTTCCAAACCAGCATCCTCGGTGTGGACTACGCCGGTGGCAATGTGGAGTCCTTCACCATCTTGTTGGAAGCCCTCGCCGGTTTCTCACTCGGTGCAGAGAGCATCGCCTTGTTTGCCCGTGTGGGCGGCGGCATTTACACGAAGGCCGCGGACGTCGGTGCTGACTTGGTCGGTAAAGTCGAGGCGGGCATCCCCGAAGATGACCCCCGTAACCCAGCGACAATCGCCGATAACGTTGGTGACAACGTAGGTGACGTGGCGGGCATGGGTGCTGACTTGTTCGGCTCATACGTCGCCACGGTTTTGGCTGCCATGGTACTTGGCAACTACGTCATCCGTGACATGGGCGCCTCTTATGACTACAGCACATACGGCATCTCCACCATGTTGCTCCCCTTGGTCATCTCTGCCCTCGGCATCATCTTCTCCATCATCGGAGCCCAGGTGATTCGCGTCGGAAACGACGGCAAGGAAGCAGAAGTTCAAGCGGCATTGAACCGTGGTAACTGGGGCAGCATTTTGCTTACAGCCATTGCTTGCTACTTCTTGATCGACACCATGCTCCCCGATCAGTTGACCATGGAATTCTTCGGAGAAGGCAGCCGCACGTTTGGCGGCATCCAAGTCTTTTATGCCGTATTGGTCGGTTTGGTTGTTGGCGGTGCCATCAGCTACATGACCGAATACTACACGGGCCTCGGCAAGAAGCCCGTCTTGGACATCGTACAGAAGTCTTCAACCGGTGCAGCGACCAACATCATCGCTGGTCTGGCTACGGGCATGATCTCGACGTTCGGCCCCATCCTACTCTTCGCAGGTGCCATCTGGGGCGCATACGAGTTCGCCGGTTTCTACGGCGTAGCCATCGCTGCATGTGCGATGATGGCCACGACTGCAATGCAGCTCGCCATCGATGCGTTTGGTCCCATTGCGGATAACGCAGGCGGCATTGCCGAAATGAGCGAATTGCCGGACGAAGTGCGCGAGCGTACAGACATCCTCGACTCGGTTGGAAACACCACGGCAGCGATCGGTAAGGGTTTTGCCATCGCTTCTGCAGCATTGACAGCCCTGGCGTTGTTTGCAGCGTACGTGACCTTCACCGGCATCGACGGCATCAACATTTACAAAGCGAAAGTCTTGGCCGCCCTCTTCATCGGAGGCATGGTACCCGTTGTATTCTCCGCTTTGGCCATGAACAGCGTGGGCAAGGCAGCCATGGAAATGGTAAAAGAAGTACGCCGTCAGTTCAAAGAGATCCCCGGCATCATGGAAGGCACAGGCACACCGGAATACGGTAAGTGCGTGGACATTTCCACCCAGGCGGCTCTACGTGAAATGATGTTGCCCGGTGCCATCACGATTATCGCTCCAATCATTGTTGGATTCGGCATGGGCGCTGAAGCATTGGGTGCTTACATGGCCGGTGTGGCGGTAAGCGGCGTCTTGTGGGCGATTTTCCAAAACAACGCAGGTGGTGCATGGGACAACGCCAAGAAGTCCTTCGAAGCCGGTGTTGAAATCGACGGTGAGATGACCTTCAAAGGCTCAGAAGCGCACAAGGCTGCTGTCACCGGTGACACGGTCGGTGACCCCTTCAAGGACACCAGCGGACCTTCGATGAACATCCTCATCAAGTTGACCTGCTTGGTTGGCCTCGTCATCGCCCCCATCCTCGGCGGCCACGGCAGCGAGGAAGGCCACAGCCACGGTGAAGCAATCGAAGCGCAGGCTGCGCAGGAAGCTCAGCCCGCGGCGCACGTAATCGAAATCAACGCAGAAGGCGAAGCGCACTAAGCTGGCCATTCTGTCCATGAAAAAGGGACTCCGTTTGGAGTCCCTTTTTTCGTGCCTTGCGCCGCCTGATTCAGGTTGCGGTGAGGGCCAAAGCGCTGAGCCTTAAACAAACAAGCCGTGCAGCTCGGCATCCACCCCCTCGATGACAACACCGAGGTCCTCTTTGTTTTCGTGGAAGCGGTTGTTGTCCACGTCAATCACGAGCAGCTTGCCAGCGCTGTACGTGCTGATCCACGCTTCGTAGCGCTCATTGAGGCGGTTGAGGTAATCCAAGCGAATCGCCTCCTCGTAGTCCCGTCCGCGCTTTTGGATGTTCTCCACGAGCTTCGGTACAGAAGCGCGCAAGTAGATCATCAGGTCCGGCGGTGAAATGAACCGCTCCATCAACTGGAAGAGGTCGAGGTAATTCTGGAAGTCACGCGAACTCATCAGGCCCATGGCATGCAGGTTCGGCGCAAAAATGTGCGCGTCCTCGTAGATGGTTCGGTCCTGGATGACCTTCTTTCCGCTTTCCTGCAATTCAGCCAGTTGAGCGAATCGAGATCGCAGGAAGAAAACCTGCAAATTGAACGACCAACGCTGCATGTCCTTGTAGAAATCATTCAAGTACGGGTTGTCATCCACTTGCTCGAAATGAGGCTCGTAGCGGTAGTGTTTTGCGAGTAGCGTGGTCAGCGTAGTCTTTCCCGACCCGATGTTTCCGGCGATGGCAATGTGCATAATTCTGGCTTCGTTGAAGGTGCAAAATAGGCCCATTTCCATCGGAACGAAAACCGGGTTTTCAACAGGTCCCTCACATGGAATCAACGGCGAATTGTTAGGCCAATTCGCTCCGCTCCACAGCCTTTTGCCCTGCCAGCAGCGCGTCCACAATGGCACGGTCATTGGCCAACCGCGGCACCTTGTGCTGCCCACCCAGCTTTCCTTTTGCCTGCAACCACCCGTCGAACGTCCCGGCTGCCACCGCATGCCCGATGGGGAACCGCAAGGCGAGCTCCGCGGTTCGTTTGGCGTCGTAATCCGAATTCTGACGACGCAGTGAAGCATCCAAGCACTCCATGAACAACGCCATGCCGCCTGCAGGTGGCTTGCTGAATTCGATGCACCATTCGTGTGCGCCGGTTTCCTCCAGGTTCATGAAGACCGGGGCCGCGGTGTAGTCCCGCACGTGCGCATCCGCCAACGTGCTCGCCTCGGCAATCGCCCGTTCGGCCTGTGCGACCATCACCTCTTCCCCGAACGCATTCAAATACGACGTGGTACGCCCGACCACCTGCATGCGGAATGGGTGTGTCTCTGTAATGCGCACCACGTCCCCGAGCGCATACCGCCAGAGGCCCGCATTGGTCGAAATGACCAGTGCATACTCCTCACCTACCTCCAATTCGCGCAATTCCAATGCCCGCGGCGACTCCGAATCCCACTCCGACATCGGCACAAACTCGAAGTAGATGCCATAGTCGAGCATCATCAGCATGTCATTGCCGTCCAACCGGTCCTGTAATCCGAAAAAGCCCTCCGACGCGTTGTACGTTTCAAGGCAATCGAAAGGCAGGCGCGTCTCCCCGATCAAGGCGTCGAATTCCGCTCGGTACGGCTCAAAGCTCACGCCGCCGTGCATGTACAGCTGCAAGTTGGGCCAGACCTCACCCAATGCGTCTGCCTGCGACAACTCCAACACCCGCTTGGCCACCACC
>MDTD01151058.1_pt1 | contig 10008 bp, 14 predicted proteins | sample 811221 | NCBI WGS metagenome assembly MDTD01 (sample SAMN05326646, study PRJNA326480) | marine metagenome | isolation source: seawater | place: Pacific Ocean: South West | collected 2011
ATCATTACGATCTTGGAAATAAATTTTATGAAAAATGGTTAGATCAAAGTATGACTTATTCATCAGCAATTTTTGATAATAAAAATACTAATTTGTTAGATGCTCAACAAAATAAATATAAAAAAATAGCTGATTCATTATCATTAAATGAAAATTCTAAAACACTAGAAATAGGCTGTGGTTGGGGAGGTTTTTCAAGTTATGTAGCTAAAAATTACAAATGTAAAGTAGACGCAATAACAATTTCCAAAGAACAATTTGATTACACAGCAAATAAAATACAAAATGAAGGTTTGGGAGAGAAAGTTGCTGTTCAGTTTAAAGATTATAGGGAAATTAATAAAAAATATTCTAATATAGCTTCGATTGAAATGTTTGAAGCTGTTGGAAAAAAATACTGGAATAGTTATTTTGATGTTATTCAAAGTAGTCTTTCTGAAAATGGAAAGGCGGCATTACAAATTATTACGATTAATGAAAATAGAGCTAAAGAATATCAAAAAAGACCAGATTTTATACAACAATACATTTTTCCAGGAGGGATGTTACCTACAAAGCAGCAACTAGAAAATAGCGCAAGAGAAGTTGGTTTAAAATGTCTAGAAATACTAAGTTTTGGTAAATCTTATGCTAAAACCTTGAACATTTGGAATTCTCAGTTCCAAAATTCATGGAATGATGTATCAGGTTTTGGATTTGATGAAAGATTCAAAAGAATGTGGGAGTACTATTTTTCTTATTGTGAAACAGGCTTTCTGAGTAGATCCACAGATGTATCACATTTCTTAATAAAAAAATAATACATGAATAAGATTAGATTATTCTTAACCTTAACAGGTTATCAAATAACTTGGCTTGCATGTGTATTTGGCGAAGTTAGATTTAATCAACCATTGTTGGGTATATATGTAGGATTTATCTATTTATTAATATTTTTTTTATTTAATAAAAATAAAATTAATTTTTTAAAAATTTCAATATATATCTCGATTCCAGGTTATATTTTTGATACTTTAATGGTTTATTTTTTAATCTATGAATTTAATTCATCTTTAATTTTAGGTACCATACCTATTTGGATGTTAATATTATGGTTAAGTTTTTCTACTTTATTTGATGAGGTTTTGTTAATTTTTAAAGACTATAAGCTTATTGGAATTTTATTAAGTGGTATATTGGGTCCTGTGACCTATTATATTGGCAATCCAATTGGCATCATATCAATCAACAATGTTTTATTGTTTTTTATATTTATGATAATTTTTTGGATATTCTTAATGATATACTATTTGAATTTTATCGTTAATAAATCTAATTTTCGGGCTGCTCTTTTTTAGTTCTTGTTCTATTTAAAGTTTTTTCTAAATCTTTATAGCTACATAATCCTATATCCATTGGACTTTTAGCTTCAAGTACAGCTTCTCTGTATGTTCCATTTCTTATTGCTTCAACAGTATTCTTTGTAGATCCAGTAAGTTTAGCAATTTGAGAACTACTTAGCTCTGATGGATATCTCTTAATTAACCATAAAATAGCATAGGGTTTTTCCTGTCTTAATGATAGTGGGGTATACTTAGTATCTTTTTTTCTAGGAGGTAATTCCTCTATTACTGTTGATTTTATTAAGCTTAAACTAGCATTTTCATCCTCTTCACATCTTTCGATTTCTTCTTTTGTTAATTGATTATTATCTATAGGATCATATCCTCTCATTCCAACTGCAACATCACCATCCGCTATACCCTGAACTTCTAATTCATGAAGACCACAAAATTCTGCTATTTGTTTGAAAGTTAATCCAGTATTTTCTACAAGCCATATGGCTGTTGCTTTCGGCATAAGTGGATATTTCATATTTTTTCCTTATAATATAATATTTTAATATAGATATAAAATAATACTACTATGACTGATTTTTTTGAAATTGATGAAAATAAGAAGACAATAAAAACTTTAAATCTTGATGATTTTAGTGTCGAAGATCTTAAAAAATACTTAAACGAATTAAAAGATGAGATAGATAGGGTAACTAAAGAAATGGAGAAAAAGGACAGGTTTAAAAAAAATGCAGAGAATTATTTTAACTAAATTATTTTATTTTTAAGCCTTTGAATCTTTTTTGGAATCTTGCGACTTGTCCTTCACTTTCATTTAAACTTGATTTTCCACCGGTCCAAGCAGGGTGAGATTTAGGGTCTATATCTAATTTTAATGTGTCTGATTCTTTTCCCCACGTAGATCTAGTTTTAAAAGTAGAACCGTCTGTCATGACAACATTTATTTCATGATAGTCAGGATGTATTTTTTTTTTCATTGACGTTCTTATATTTAAATAAGTTTTAAAGTAAAGAGAGTTTTTTTATTAAATCTGAATGTATTTTTGTATTTGAGGCCATAATATTTCTACAATCAACACTCCAATCCTCTCCATTCATCTTTGATATTCTCCCACCAGCTTCTTTTACTAGGAGCACTCCTGATGAAATATCCCATAAATTTAAATCTTTTTCCCAAAAACCATCGAGTTTGCCAGATGCTACATAAGCGAGATCAAGTCCAGCTGCACCTAACCTTCTGATACCTGCAGTAGATTTAAGAACCTCATCTATTTCTGATAAATAATTTTTATAAACTCTATCACCAAATGGTAGCCCCGTTCCAATTAAACATTCTGTAAGATTAGATCGATTTGACACCCTAAGTCTTCTATCGTTACACCATGACCCTTTTCCTTTAGAAGACCAAAAAAATTCATTCAAAATAGGATTATAAATTACACCATCTGTTATTTCATTATTAGTCATTTTAGCAATAACTATACCTACGTGCGGTATTCCGTGTATAAAATTTGAAGTTCCATCTATTGGATCAATTACAATTGTATTTTCATCCCCCTGTATTTTTCCAGACTCTTCAGTTATGTATGTATAATTTGGATAATAGTATTTAAGTGTTTCTAATAAACTTTTTTCAACTTTAGTATCTGCATTTGTAACAAAGTCACCAATAGATTTTGACTCAATTTGTAGATTTTCTACTTCACCAAAATCTCTAATTAAAATTTTACCTGCTTTTTTTGCAGCTTTTTCGAATATATTAATAACAGCGGGTTGCATTAATTTTTTGCTTTTTCAATATAGCTTCCATCTACAGTACTAATTACTATTTTGTCATTAGTATCAATAAATTGAGGAACAGAAGTTTTAATTCCTCTTTCTAATGTAGCAGGCTTATAAGAAGATGCTGCAGTTTGACCTTTAACAACACCTTCAGTTTCAATAACTTTTAATGTAATATTGTCTGGTAATTCTAAACCAACAGCTTTATCATTATAAAATTGTAAAATTATATTATCATTCTCAACTAAAAACTTTGATTGATCCTCAGGAATTAAATCACCACCTAATTCAATTTGCTCATAGGTTATCTCATCCATAAAAATAAATTTTTGATTATCTTCATATAAATACTGAAATTTTTTTTCATCTAATATGGCTCTTTCTACTGTTTCGGACGACCTAAAACGTGAATTCATTTTTGTACCTTCTTTGATTTCTTTTAGTTCTGCCTGTATGTAAGCCCCACCTTTTCCTGGTTGTGTATGTTGAGTTTTTAAGACTCTCCATAACTTTTTTTCAATTTCTAAAATATTACCAACTTTAATTTCATTTCCATCAATTTTCATATTTTTATATTTTCAAAATTTTTTATTTTTGATAGGTCTACTACATTAAAATTTGGATTTAACAAAACTTTATTTTTTTTTGCTATTTGATTTATCTTACTCAAAATAATTTTGTTTGATCTAAGTTTTAAATAGTCAATATTTTCTTTTAAAATTAAAATTGATTGCCCATGATCATTACCAGCATCAATAAAAAACTTAATATTTTGTTTGGGGTAATTTGTTTTAACTAATTTAATAAAGGCCTTCAACCAATCTACTCCAAATCCCTGAATTATATAATTTTTAATAAATATTATTAGAATTTTGCTTCTATTTTTTTTTAATAAAATTAATTGCTCTAATTGAAATAAATTATTAATTGAAAAACACTTTTTTTTTAGCACTAAACAAATTTTTTCAAATCCAACATTGTATCAATCATTCGATTAGAAAAACCCCATTCGTTATCATACCAAGACAAAACTCTACAAAATCTTTCTTTAACAACTTGTGTTTGAGTTGTATCAAATATTGAGCTACTTGAATTATGATTAAAATCGATTGAAACTAAAGGAAGTGTGTTAATAGTTAAAATATTTTTAAGTTTTTTCGATTTTGAAGCTTTTAAAATTAATGAATTAATTTGTTTTACATTCGTTTTTTTCTTACTATTGAAAGTGAAGTCAATCAAAGAAACATTTGATGTTGGGACTCTAACAGCTGTACCATCTAATTTGCCTGCTAAATTAGGAAGGACTAGACTAAGTGCCTTTGCAGCCCCAGTAGATGTTGGTATCATTGACTCTGCAGCTGCCCTTGCTCTCCTCAAATCACTATGAGCTTGATCAACAGTTCTCTGATCACCAGTGTAGCTATGTATAGTAGTCATAAATCCACTGTCTATTCCTAGTTCATTATCGAGTACGAATGCAAGAGGAGCTAAGCAGTTTGTAGTACATGAACCATTTGAAATAATATTATGTTTGCTTTTAAGATCTTGATTATTAACTCCTTGTACTATTGTTTGATCAACATTTGTTGCAGGAGCTGAAATTAATACTTTCTTAGCACCTGCATAAATATGAGCCATAGCTTTTTCTTTCGAGGTAAAAACACCACTACATTCTAAAACAATATCAACTTTTAATGATTTCCAAGGAAGGTTGTTTGGGTCTTTTTCAGAGAAAAAAATGATGTTTTTATTATCTATCTTAATCCCTTTGCTTGTTTTAATAACTTTTGATGGAATTATTCCATGAATAGTATCATATTTTAGTAAATGAACACTTGAGTCAATGCTACCTAGTTCATTAATAGCTACAACATCAACGTTTCTAATTTTTTTTTCTAAAAAAGCTCTTAAGACAAGTTTACCAATTCTTCCAAATCCATTTATTGCTATTCTCATAATGTTTGTCCTATAGTTTTAAATTTTTTTTAATAGTATCAATTAAATTTTGTTCTGTAATTTTAAAATGTTTATATAATTCTTTATAGGGAGCACTTTCACCAAAGGTAGACATGCCAACAAAATTTTTGTTATCAACATATTTTTCCCATCCATTAATAATTCCAGCTTCAATTGCAAAGGTTTTTTTATTGCCAATTATTTGTTCTTTATATTCTGCGTTATTTTCTTCAAATAATTCAAAAGATGGCATACTTACAACTCTTATGTTTAACTTTTCATTTTTTTTAAGTATATTTGATGCCGATAAAGCTATTTCAACCTCTGATCCAGTTGCTAATATTGTTCCATCATAATTATCATAATTTATAATCGTGTAAGCTCCTTTTTTTAATAAATTTTCATTTCTATCCGAACTTTGAATAATTTGTAAGTTTTGCCGTGTGAGTATTAATACTGTTGGTCCGGTCCTATTTAATGCTGTTTGCCACGCTTCAATTGTTTCAATAATATCGCAAGGTCTGATAACTGTTAAATTTGGAATAGCCCTTAAGCTAGCTAGATGCTCAACTGGTTGATGAGTTGGTCCATCTTCACCTAAACCTATTGAGTCATGGGTCATAATATAAATAACAGGGATATTCATTAAAGCTGATAATCTTATTGATGGTCTACAGTAGTCTGAAAATACTAAAAAAGTTCCACCGTAAGGTCTTAATCCACCATGTAAAGCGATGCCATTCATAATTCCTGCCATTGCATGCTCTCTAATACCATAGTGTATATAATTACCATTAAAATCATCTCCATCTATTATTCTCATATCTGCTGCCTTTGTGTTATTAGAACCAGTAAGATCTGCTGAACCCCCTATTAAATTTGGTATATGATTAGATATTAAATCTAATGATAATTCACTTGCTTTCCTTGTTGCACAAACAGTTTTCTGTTTGAAGTGTTGATTTTTAAATTTTACAATATCTTTATTCAAAGAATGATTTTCAGTTTTTAAAAAATAACTATTAAAATCTTCACTTTTTAAAATTTGAAAGTTTAATTTATTCCATTCATCTTTTGCTTTAATATTTCTAATATAAAATTCTCTCCAATTTTTTAATAAATTACTTGGAATTTCAAATGGCGAGTGATTCCATTTCAATTCTTTTCTAACAAGTTTTATTTCATCCTCTCCAAGTGGAGATCCATGTGAAGAGGCTTTGCCTGATTTATTTGGAGAGCCGTATCCTATTTTTGTTTGGCACGCAATTATAGTTGGCGCTAAGCTTTTTTTTGCTTGAATGATTGATTTATCAATTTCATCAAAGTTATGACCATCAATTTTAATATAATTCCAGTTATATGATTCAAATCTTTTTTTAATATCATCAGAGGTTGAAAGTTTAGTTGAACCATCAATTGAAATTGAGTTATCATCAAAAAATAAAATAAGTTTATTTAATTTTAGATGACCAGCTAAACTACATGCCTCATGGCTTAAGCCTTCCATTAGACATCCATCACCCGCAAATACATAGGTATAATGATTAATAAGTTTCTGCGTAAATTTTGCTGATAACTTTTTTTCTGAAATAGCTAAACCAACTGCATTGGATAATCCCTGAGAAAGTGGACCAGTTGTGGTTTCAATACCTGGGGAAGAGCCATACTCTGGATGCCCAGCAGTCGGGTGATTTAACTGTCTAAAATTTTTTATATCTTCAATTGTGATACCTTCATAACCTAAAAGATATAAGCATGAGTATAGTAGCATCGACCCATGACCATTAGATACAACAAATCTATCCCTATCAATCCAATTTGGGTTTTTAGGATCAAATTTAAGATGCGACTTAAAAAGTACTGTAGCTATATCTGACATACCCATGGGCATGCCAGGGTGCCCTGATTTTGCTTTCTCCACTGCATCTATTGATAAAAAGCGTATACAGTTCGAAAGATCACTTAAATTGACATTGTTTAAATTATTATCCAATTATTTAGCCTTCTTTTTGTATTTATATTAAAATATTTTAATATTATTGCTTCATTACAGTGACAATTATAAAATTTCAAATTATAAAATATTTATGGATAGCTTGGATAAAATTAAGGAACTTAAAGAGAAAATCAAAGAATTACAAAATTATATGGAAGATTTTATAAATATGCATCAAGCAAAAAAAAGCAAAATTGCAAGTCTTGAAACTGAGATTAAAGATATTAAAGATAATATGAATAAATATTTAGATAATCTCGAAGAATTAATTGATCAAAAATAATGCCTGTTTATAAAGCATTCATTTTGAATAAAGAAATAAGTGTTAATTACGAAGAAAATGAGAAAATAAAATTAGTGGAAGCCATTAAATCAATAAATTCAAAATTAGATTCTTATAATAATCACAATGGTAAAATAAGTGATAATAAAATGCTGTGTTTTTTGGCAATTAAACTCCAAGCAGAATTATTTGATATAAAAGAAAAAAAAAATAAAGAAATTAATTTAGAAAAAAAATTTACAGTTTCTAAAAGTGAAAATATTGATCTTAATGATAAAATATTTAAATTACGTGAAAAAAATGAATTATTAAAAAAAGAAAATGATTTAATAAATCAAGAATTAGTTAACATTAAAATTCAAGTAGATGTTATTTTAAAATTATTAAAAAAAACTTATGAAGAATAATATATTTTTACCTTCAAAAAAAGAAATTAGAAAAAAGCAATTTGTAATAAGAAAAAAATTATTTTCAAGTTCAACAGATACATTCAATCAAAAAATATTTGATAAATTTTTTAAAAAAATAAATTTTGAAAATGTGAATATCATCTCCAGTTTTAATTCAATAAATACAGAAATAAATACAAGTGAATTAAATAATTTTATTTTGAAAAATAATAAAATATTATGTTTACCAGTAGTTTCAAGAAAAGATCATCACTTAATTTTTAGAAAATTTACTAGTGAAGAAGAAATGGTTAATGGTTTCATGAATATCAAAGAACCTCAATCAAGCAATGAAGTTCTAATACCAAATGTTTTATTTGTACCATGTCTAGCATTTGATATTTATGGCTTTAGATTAGGATACGGAGGAGGTTATTATGACAGGACTTTAAATCATTTTAAAAAAAAAAACTATGAATTTATTTCGGTTGGATACGCTTTTGAGGGGCAGAAAGTTTCTCAAGTACCTAAAGATGAATTTGATATAAAGCTCGACTATGTTATTACTGAGAAAAAAATTTATACTTTTAAATGAAAATACTTTTTATAGGTGACATAGTTGGCAAACAAGCTCGCGAAAAAATTAAAGAAAGCATACCTTTAATTAAAGAAAAATATAATCCCGATGTTATAATTGCAAATGCTGAAAATGCAACTGGAGGATATGGTATCTCAAAAAAAGATGCACAATATTTACTTTCATCAGGAATAGATGTTCTTACTTTGGGAAATCATGCTTGGGATCAAAGAGAAATGTTAACATTTATTGAAGAGTGTCCAAAAATTGTGAGAGCTATAAACTATCCATCGAGCGTCCCTGGAAATGGATATTATAAATTAGAACTATTGAATGGGAAAACAATTGTCGTAGTTCAAGTTTTATTGAGATTATTTATGGGTATGTTTCTTGATGATCCATTTAATGCAATTAAAGATTTTTTAAAAACTGAGAAACTTGGATCAACATGTAATGCAATATTAATAGACATGCATGGAGAAGCAACATCAGAAAAAAACGCTTTTGGTCATTTTGTTGATGGACATGTTTCGGCTGTTTTAGGGACACACACTCATATACCCACTTCTGATAATATAATTTTACCTAAGGGAACAGCTTACCAAACAGATGTAGGTATGACGGGTGACTACAATTCAGTTATTGGTATGGACATTGAGAATCCTATTCATGGATTTACTAAAGGTTACAGAGCTGAAGGTAGATTTACAGTTGCTAAAGGTAAAGCTACAATTTCTGGAGCTTTAATAGAAACTAATGATCTAACTGGCTTAGCACAAAGTATCATTTCAATAAAAGAAATATAATTTACACATATTAGACACATTTTTAGAGTAATTAATAAATCTTTACTAACAACGAACTTAATATTTATATACAATTTAATATGGCAGGCCATTCTAAATTTAAAAACATTATGCACCGCAAAGGCGCACAAGATAAAAAACGTGCAAAAGAATTTTCCCGTCTTGGACGAGAAATTTCAGTTGCTGTTAAAGTAGGTGGCGATGATCCAGAAAGTAATAACAGATTAAGGTCCGCTATCATTTCAGCTAAAGGTCTTAATATGCCAAAAGATAATATTGAAAGAGCTATAAAAAAAGGCCAAGGCAATGATCCAGATAGTAATTACGAGGAAGTAAGATATGAGGGTTATGGTCCTGAAGGAGTTGCAATCATTGTGGAAGCATTAACAAATAATAAAAACCGTACTGCTGCCGAAATTAGATCAACATTTAGTAAATATGGAGGCAATCTTGGAGAAACTGGAAGCGTTAGTTTTGGTTTTGAGCGGCTTGGAAATATTGCAATAAATAAAACATTAGTTAAAGAAGAAGAATTGTTTGACTTTCTAGTAGAAAATGAAATTGACGACTATGAAGTTAGTGATGATGAATATATTATTTATTGTGATCAAAATAAACTTCATCAACTAAATGATAAAATAAACAAGACTTACGGTCAGTCAAATTATTCAAATTTAGTATGGAAAAGTAAAAATAATATAAATATCAATAAGGAAACTGCAGATAAATTATTTAAATTACTTGAGATTTTAGAAGATAACGATGATGTTCAAGGAGTTTCTTCAAATTTTGAAGTTGACGAAGACGTAATGTCATCCTTAACATCACAATGAAAGAATTATAATGCCAGATAAAGCATGGAAAAAAAGAGAAAGAGATGTA
>MDTD01175254.1_pt1 | contig 10008 bp, 1 predicted proteins | sample 811221 | NCBI WGS metagenome assembly MDTD01 (sample SAMN05326646, study PRJNA326480) | marine metagenome | isolation source: seawater | place: Pacific Ocean: South West | collected 2011
AGTATTATTAGGATTGATATTTATTATATTTATTATTTTTTATTTATTATATAGATTTATTATAGTAAGAAAAAATAATAAAGAAAGATTTAGTATTGGCGGGCCGTTAAGCCAAAGATTTGATTTTGGAGATGTAGAAGTACCTGATGTAGATTTACCTGATAATATAGAAATTAGTGCAGATGGAGTACCACTTAGAAGAAGTCCAGATGGACGACTTGAGGATGCTAGTGGTGATCCGGATATTGTGGATTTATTTCGAAGGGCAGCACAAGAACAATATGGTAACGTGATTAATTTTGAAGAAACTGGTTTTTTTGATAATTTCCGATTTGATCCAGCACGAGTTAGAAGGACTACAGATGCGTCAGATGTAATTGATGAAGCTGCAGAAAGGGCTGCAGCTGCTGAAGAACTACTAGATCAAATAGATTTAGATAATTTACCTGATGATTTTGATGAATTAAGTGCTTTATATGACCAGTTATATCAAATGAAAGGAATAAATCCAGAATTAGATGAAAGAATTAATGAAATGGAAGCTGAAATATCTTGGGCAATTCTAGAATCTGATGTTAATGTGAATAATCCTAATATTGGAAATGCTGGAGCTGGAAATGCTGGAGCTGGAAATGCTGGAGCTGGAAATGCTGGAGCTGGAAATGCTGAAGCTTTAAATGCTGAAAATCCTGGAGATTTAAATCCTGAAAATCCTGGAGCTGGAGCTGGAGCTGAAAACACTGGAAATGCTAGAAATATGACAGAAACTAATATAGACCCGAATAATCCGAATGCTTTAAATAGTAGAAATAGAGATATTAATAGTCCAGATATACCACCTGATTCTGTTACACCTGAAGTTGAAGAACTTATAAATATTGAAGCTAGTATAATTGATAATAAAATAAAAAATCAAGATCTTAAAACAAAAGAAGCAGTAAATAATTTAGAATCTGAAGGTGTAGAAACTAGTACATTAAAAAAAGAAAAGGAAGAAAGTTCAATTAAGACGGTGGTACAAGGGTTGACTGGGGCTGCGGGCGTTGGAATGCTAGTAATTCAATTAACAAGTGAAGGAATTAATGGATTAACAACAATAAAGGATATGGTTGATGCATTATTAGAAAGGAGGGCACAGTTATTACATGATGGAAAACTAACACCTGAAGATATTTTAAATTATAGTTATGAAGAAATATTTAATATTGTGTTAACCCAGTATATGTCTGAAATAGGAGGTTTAAAAGATAGTTTTATTGAATTAGCTAGATAGATAAAAAATTTAATATTTTTTTTTTAATTATTTAATATATTTTTATATATTAAATAATATATGCCATACTACGAACCATTCACTTCTGAAAATAAACCACCCGATAATAGAGAAAAACTTAGATTGCTATGTGAAAACAATGAAAATAATAAAAGATATAGTAATGTAAATCAATGTCATAATGAATGCGATGATCCAGAAGAAGGCAAAATAAATTATAATAGATATGAAATGAATTTTTTAAAAAGTGAATTATTTGATCTAAGAAATGAACCAACAATGATTACTAAAGAACAATGTATAGAAAATGTTTGTAGTAATTGGGAGGAAATTATTTCTCCAATACAATGTCAAGAACATGCTCCTTATAGTTTTATAGCATCTAGATTACTTCTTGTATTGCCTTATTTAAATATACAAGAAATAGATTCAGAAATGAATTCTTGTAGTGGTATAAATAATTTATCTGATATATTCTCTAGTTTTGAAGATGAACAAGAATATAATGAAAGTATATCAGCAGGAAATTGTTTTTTTGATAATGATGGAAGAATAACTATAAAAGGTATTGAATTTATTAAAGAAAATATTAATATTTTAGAAAATGCTGAAGAGTTATATTATAATGATTTAAGTATTAAAGGAAGGGAATATGAAAAAAATATTGGTATAAAGAAATCATCTATAGAAAGGGTTTGTGATGATTTAAGTTTTGAATGTTATAAATTTAATGAATTTGACATGGCATTTGAGGAGAGTGACATATATAATAATATCTCTTATAAAAGTAATAGATTATCTTCAACTGATTTATCTTGTGCTAAAAATACTGGTTTAACTGCTAGTTACTTAACAGATAATAGAAGAGAAAAAGATGATGATTATGATAAATATACAGTTTTAAAAGACCCGAATACATTTCTTTTTGATAGTGGCATGTTAGAACCATTTAGTAAATATGAACAACCAGGTGAATGTAAGATGAAAGATTATGTTGATGAAAATAACTCAGAAGTATGTGTTGGATATCCAGAAGTATTTAAAAACGGAAATTTTGAAGTAAAAGCTGAACATGTTCCTTGTGGTATAGGAATAGTTGATAGTATATGCGAAAATAATGGTTTAGGAGTTTGTATAATGAATAATAAATCAACATCAACTAATTTAGAATTAAGGGATACAAATGAAACTTGTTCTTTAGTTGATGTATGTACATCTAGAATGGTTTTAGATGGTTTAAGCTTAAAAATAGATGGTGTTACAAAGATAGTAGAATCTTATGAAGATAGTTATAAGGCCTGTCAGAAATTAGTAGATGATATAGATAGGTATTATGATGAATATTTAGAACTAGGAGAAATGGAATTTCCAGAAGAACATGCTCTTTACGAAATCTTAAATGCTGATAGTAATAGAAGATTAGAAGATTTGAAAAATTTCAATTTAAGTAATTATACTCAAGAAGAAAAAATTAAGTATTTAAAGAAATTAGTTCAAAAACATGGAAGATATGATAATTTAGGATGTATGGGTTATTGTTCTAAAACAAGATTAAGACCAGTTCCTAGTTGTGAAGTTAAAAGACCTGTAGGAGTATGTAAAGGTACTTCAGAAAACGGTGGTGATTGTTCGATGATTGAAAATCCGACAGAAGAAACTTGCTTGCCTGGTTGTACCTATTATCCTCCTAATGTAGATAACGACGGTAATGTTCTTAGTTATGAAGAATGTGGTGAAAATACAAACAGATCAAATGAAGTTGATAGTTGTTCGTCAGTATTAGAAAGTAGTGAATGTAATTTAAGTTATAGCGATAATAAATTATGTAATTGGGTTCCTTCTGAAACTCCAGTTGCTACAACTACTCCAGTTGCTACAACTACTCCAGTTGCTACAACTACTCCAGTTGCTACTACAACTCCTATTGCTACTACAACTCCTTCTGAAGACCCCACAAGTGGTGGAGTTTGTCAAAAAAGTAATACTGATTGTTCAATAAGATCTACAAATAGTAATAATAGAACTCATGTTAAAAATTTTAAAAGGGAATTAAGTTTAACTGAAAATGCTGCTTTGATAAAAGATAAAATAAATGAAAGTGTAAGTTTAAGTGATGCGAATGCTTCAAATGGACTAAATTATAAAAAGGTTGAAAATGCTTGTGTAGGAATCTATAAAGTTGGAGAAGAAGAAAGATATTGTGAATTAAATGAAGATTTTTTAAAAACTAAAAGTGATTCTGATTGTCCGAATCAAATAACTGCTGAAACGACTCCGGATCCAATAACAAATAAAATTTATGGATGTAAGTTTATAGAAAAAGATTCTACTATATCAGTTGCTTTTAATGAATATAAACAAGAGAGTATTGATAATAATTTAATACCTAGAACTTATGAACAAGTAATTTCTGATGCTGAATTATATTCTGAAATAGTTGATGATGATGAATCACATGATAAATGTATTAATAATAGTGGATTTGGATTATGTAAATATTTTAATCATTGTCATAATAGTTGTAAAGCTTGTACAACACCCGAAATGCAAAAATTTATAAAATATTTAGAATATATGCAAACAGATGAAGATAAAACATTTGGCTCATTACAAGACTACATTGATGTTGGATATGAAAAATATTGTACGGAGTGTCATGATGGATTTGCTTTAACAAAATACATTCATTTAAGAGGTAACTCACAAGAACCAGAAACTTTTGGTAGTTGTGAACCCTGTCATTCTAGTTGTAAAACTTGTAGTAGGCCTAATTCAGCAGAACATTGTATTACTTGTAATGATGATTATGAATTAAAACAACCAGTAAGTAGAGATGAAGAAACAACTGATATGATAGGTATATGTATTGGTAGTGATGGTATAACCGAAGAACAATGTACATCTAATAATGAATCAACAAATTGTATTTTGGAAAAAGGTTATTATAGTTTTGAAGTAGATGATGATATCGAAAATAGAATAACTGTTTTAAGTTTACTAGATTATTTAACATCAGAACAAGAACAAGAATTAAGAAGTTTAAATGAAACAAAACAAAGAGTTCAATCGAATGGTATTTATTATAAAGGTTTGTGTTATCCAGAATATACCTCTGTTCCAACTTATACTCAAAACACATCTGAAATATTAAAATTATTTATTCATTATGAACCAGTTAAAACAGACATTAATGTTTATAATCCTATATTTACAGCCTATGATTCTTCGAATAAACAAGATCAGTTAGAGGTAGCGAAACAATACTGTAATAATAAAAAATGGTGTACAGGAATTATAGATGATACTTCAGAAGATAGATTTTATTGCGCTGAATCACAATCACAATCGTTAGAGGGTAAGCCAGACCAGATTGAAAATCAAATAGAGTATATTAAAGAAATTAATTTAAATGATAACAACTTTGAATATGGAAGTATTTGTAATTATAATTTTGAGTGTGATGATACTTGTGATACTTGTAAAACACAAGAACAAATTGATTCTTGGCACATAAATCAAGAACCTGTTAGAAGTGATAGACCTGTATTTGAAAAACCAGAAATGTGTACTAGTTGTAAAGACGGTTTTGGTTTACAGCAAGAAATTGATATGGCTAATCCTGAATATGAAGCTATGTATCCTTTTGGAGTTTGTGATAAATGTCATTATAGTTGTGAAACATGTGTTACTCCTGGTAATCCTATGCATTGTATAAAGTGTGCTGATGGTTTTATAGTAGACCAAATAAATACTAGTGGAGAAATAGTTCTAGGTAAATCAGTTAAAAAATGTGAAGCTGATATGACTCCAAAAAGTGAAGAGTGTCATTCAAGTTGTTTGAAATGTTTTGATGATAGACAAATTTATGAAGATGCTATGACTCAAGGTTACACACCTCCAGGTAATTTATCGATGAATTTACAATGTACGGAATGTCCTATGGGTACAGTATTAAAACCAGAAGAATTTACTGCGGATGGTTATAAAAATGATGCTTTATATGGTGAATGTATAAGTTGTAATGATGTTTGTAAAACTTGTTCTGGAACATCAAGTTCAGATTGTATAACTTGTAAAAATAATTCTGTATTGGAGGATGTTCTTGATGGTTATGGATCAAAAATAGGAGAAACTTGTGTTCCTTTGAAACCATTAGAATGTAATTATACTTGTAATTTATATCATAATTATCAAAATGATTTTAATTATAATGATTGTAGAACATGTAGTAATGGTTATAGTTTTGTAGATAATAGAGATATTATTAATAATGAATATTCATCTCTTAAAGTATCTCAAGATAATTCAAGAAATATATTTATAAATGATAATCATAGAATATTAAGTGATAATATATGTGTTAAAGATGATAACGAGGATACTTACGAACATAGTGATTCAATATTTGTTTATCAATCATCTGAACCAAACTATTTAAGTATTGATGAAGCTTATGATATATGTAGTACAGATGATAATTGTTTAGGATTTAATTATTACACATATTATTCATATGATTATAGACTATCTAAATTAACAAATAATTCAAAACCATATGAAATAGAATGTAATAATAAATTTGAAGTACATTTTGTCCCAAAAAGTGATAATAATAATAATGTAGAAATGTTATCTTCAGATAGAAAAGAAATATTGAGAACTTTAGAAGGAAATGAAAATTTAGATGTTAATAGAATTAAAAGTGCCTTGAAAATAAAAGATTCTAATAAAACAAGTGAGAACACAAATGTTATAAATGTAACCTCTAATAAAACTTACAATTCCGGAGAAAGTATACCAATTAACACTAGTTTAAAAGGTGCTATAGTAAGTTGTAAAAATAATGAAAACTGTAAGGGTTTTGGAACAAATTTCAGTGACATTACAGAACAAGACATTTTCAATATACTTATGAATCCAGATACATTTGATAATTTAAATAGAGATAAGAAAGAAATAGTACTAAATATAATAAAACAACCAAGAATTTATAACTTATTTATTAGTGAAGGTTCATTAGATAATAGTTTATTTACAGATGAATCAGGAAGTATTATATATGAAATTTAAGATTTAAAAATATTTTTTTAACTTTACTATTTTTTTTATAAATATATATATATATATATATATATATATATTATGGAAAAAAATTATATAATAATATTATTAGTATTTATAATATTTATAGTTTTATTAAAAATAAATGAAAGTTTTACAGTTAGTGGAACGCAAAATAATAGTGAAAATTCTCAAGTAGAACCAGAGGTAAATGAAATTTATGATGAAAATACAGAAATTAGAAATAAAATCGAAATAAATAATAAAGTAAGGGAAATAAAAAAAACTATAGATAATAATATATATAATGGGATTTCTGGAAATCTATATGATAATATAGATATATCAAATATTCCTTCACAAATTTCACAAGAAAAAATAAGTAAAATAGAAGAATTAATGTATAATGAATGTTTTAATTTAGATGATATTAAAATAAATAATTTTGATAATAATACAAACTGCTATTCATCCGCAAATGAATGTCATGTATTAGATAATTTAGATTTAACAAGCAATATGAGTGATATTCAAAAAATGACATCTATAATAAATTGTAAAGAATATTTTAAAGATATATCGATTGGAGGTAATTGTGAAAATAATACTAATGAAAATTTAGAATTAAGAAAAATGTGTATTCCAGAACATATTATAGATGATTATTATTTATTAAATTATAAATTAATAAATAAGTCATTATCAGATTTTTTTATTAAATTACCTAAAACATTTTTGTCTGGTTGTTTTATTGAAGGAAATAGGCAAACTAATTTTGTTACAGAAGAAGATATACTAGTTTATGATGCTATGATTAGAATTGTGTTTGATTTACAAAGTTGTTATGGTTTTACTCAAAGTGTAGATTTAGATATTAATAATCAAAATAAACAAGATATTAAATTTATATCAGAAATTAAAATAGATTATAGTGAACTCAAAGATTATCCAGAACATCAACATGAAAATATAGGAAATACCTCTTATATTTTGGATTTAGATAAATTTAATTATTTTATTAAAAATAAAAAACCTGTAAATCCACAACAATATGACATTATAAATAATAAACCATTACAAATGACTTTAGAAGAAGCAAGAATAAGGGCATTCCAATATAAAAAATATAATTGTGATGGATTTTACTATAATCAAAATAGTGAAATTGTTATATCTTTTAATAGTATAGAATATAAATTATATAATATATATTTTATTAGAATAATTAATAATAATTTAAAAGAGGAAAATGATGATATAAAATTTGAATTTATTAATAGAAATATATATCCGAATATTGATAGTATTAGACCAGATGGAAATATCATATATGGATTAGATAAAGATTTATTAACTAGTAATTATATATCAGATATTAAATTTCCTCCTCTATTAGAAACTCAAGATGTTTCTTATATATATTTAGATATAGAAGAAACAGATTATAAAATTAAAGTTTTAAATATAGACAATTTAGATATTAAACATTTACAAGTAAATAGAGATATTACTAGTAATACAGATATATATTCTAAATTTGTAAATTTTCAATATATCTATAACGATGAAAGTCCTAATATAAAAATATGTAATATCATTTTTTCATATGAAAATATATTAAATGGAAAAAACAAAATTAAAATAATTAATGAAGATAATAATAAAGAGAAAATAATTTCAATTAATATGAATGATTATGGAAATGAAATAATAATAGAAAAACTAGAAGAAAATGATTCCACATTAGAAAATGGGTTATATTCTATTCATTTTAATTTTGATGAATTTAGTATTTTATTCCCATTTGTTACTACTACTTGTGAATCTAATAATGAAAATAAACTATTAATTATTCCAGAAACAAAAGAGGAAATTATTAAATTATACCCTGAATATATAAGAGTAGAAACTAATTGTAATTTAGATAGTAAAGTTGAAGGTAAAAAACAGAATGTATTAATAAATGGATTTTATAAATTAAGAAATATATTATCAAATAATTTACCTGAATATGAGAGAAAATATGATTTAGATAATAATGTAATTACAAGAATGGATGGAGATGTTCAGATAGATGAAGAACCTATTTTATGGTTTGATAATAAAAATAGATGTATAATAGGTAATAATATATCATCTGGTTTAAAATTATATAAATTTTATTACGCTATTTATAATGATAATTTATTTATAAATCAAAATACTAATAAACAGTATAATTTTTATCATTTTATAGATAATGGTTATCATAAACAAACAATAAATATTGAACCGAAACAAATAATCGATATAGAATTATCAACCATTAGTGACAATTTGAGTGATTTAGAATCAATCAAACCAATTAAAATATACACAAAAATAATAAATTTTGATATAAATTATAATGATGAGATTGATAATCATAGTATATATCTAATAGAACAATACTTTAAAAAATATATTGATAGTAATTTATTACATTATAAAAATAACATTTTTATAAAACCGGAAGTAATTTTACCAAATGAATTAAATAATTTATTTTTTATTAAAATTAAAATATATATAAACCCTTTTATAAAAACAAAACATTATGATGACTATATAAATATTATATCTTCTGATATAAATAACAACTTAAATATTTTTATTGAATCAAAAATAATAAATAATACAGATTTTTTTACAGGATTACTAGAATTAAAAGATCCTAAATTAGATAGAACTATATTAAATACAAATGAATCTGATTACAATAATTTAGTTTCATTAGAAAATTCAGATATTATAAATACAAGATTTAATATAAATGAACCTTTATACAAATTATTTAATTTAGATGATGAATTATATTTTTCATATAAATGTAATAATAATGAATACTATGAGTATAGAACAAATAGATGTCAATTAAAAGAGCAGAATACTATTGATGTACTGAATATAGAAATAAGCAATTTACAAGAAATAATTGAAGAAATAAAAAATCAATCATTAGAAGATTTATCAAATAGAGTTCCTACAAACGAACCATCTATAACATTACAACCAACACAAACAACAACTCCACATGAAAGTAGTTTATCATTTGATATTCCGGAGGAATATTATGTTGATCGAGAACCTGTAATTTTAATTGAAGATATAGAAAATGTACAATTTAAAAATGCTATGTTAATTGTATATTATCATTATACTTTAGATTTTTTAAATCACTTTTTACTTGAGGAAAGACAAGATATAATGGAACAAGTAACATTTAAACCATATAATTTATTAGGATATTTACTAGAATTAGTAGATTCTAATGTTAATAAGATAAATAATATATTAGCATATTTAATCGAGGATAATACAAGAATACAAGTACCCGAAAATATAGAAGATTCAGAACTTCCCGAATATTTAATAGAAACTTATCACCATATAATAAATACTATAGATATTAATAATGTAAATATATATGATTTACAAATGAAAATTGGAAAAAATAATGGAATCCAAATTTTAAGGGAAGGTATTCAAACTATAAGAGATAAAAACACAACTAGTCCAACCGGAACAACTAGTCCAACCGGAACAACTAGTCCAACAGGAACAACTAGTCCAACCGGAACAACTAGTCCAACCGGAACAACTAGTCCAACCGGAACAACTAGTCCAATAGGAACAACTAGTCCAACAGGAACAAC
>MDTD01142315.1_pt1 | contig 10007 bp, 8 predicted proteins | sample 811221 | NCBI WGS metagenome assembly MDTD01 (sample SAMN05326646, study PRJNA326480) | marine metagenome | isolation source: seawater | place: Pacific Ocean: South West | collected 2011
CCCCAATTCCAATTAGGCGAAAGACGCGCCCATCGGCCTCTGCCTCTATCAACACCGCTGCTTGTTCAAAAATCAGATCCCCTTTTTGCGTGGGTTGCGATAGCTGGCGATTTCGGGTCAAGATCTGAAAATCGGCTGTCTTCAGCTTTAAAACCACAGTCCCACCAGCAATGCCCTTAGCCTTTAGACGGTCGGCCACTCTCTCGCACATTGGGCGCACTTGTTCTCTCAGGTCCGCAGCGTCGCGGAGGTCAGTTACGAAAGTAGTCTCCGCAGACACGCTCTTCGCAGCTCTAGCCGACGAGACCTTTCGTCTATCCTCGCCACGCACAAAGCCAGCCAGACGGCGCCCAAACCTGCCATATCGACCAACTAGTTCATCGTCAGACATCGCTTGCAACTGCCCAATGGTTTCAATTCCATGCTCGGCCATCTTCTTTGCCGTTACAGCGCCGACGCCATTGATCTTGTTCACGGGCAGATCGGATAGAAAATCCAACGCTTCTTCCCGCCCGATAACAGAATACCCACGTGGTTTGTCTAAATCGGACGCCAACTTCGCCAAGAACTTATTGTAGGCCAACCCAATTGACACGGTGATCCCCACTTCCGCCTCAATTCGTAACGCCGCACGCGCTAGGGCTACGGCGGGCGGTTCATCGCCCTCAACGCGGACGTCTCTGGATAAATCCAAGTATGCTTCGTCCAGGGAGACAGGCTGAATCACAGGCGTCACGTCCAAAAATATGGCTCGGATCTGCCGGGAAACTTCACTGTATTTGCTCATGTTAGGGCGGATAATGACCGCGTGGGGACACATTTTGCGAGCCTTGAACATGGGCATAGCCGATCTCGGTCCATATTGACGCGCGATATAACATGCCGTCGTAACCACGCCCCGGCCACCCGGGCTGCCAACGATTAGGGGCTTATCGCGTAGTTTTGGATTATCGCGCTTTTCCACCGCAGCATAAAAAGCGTCACAATCAATATGTGCGATGGAAAGTTCCAAAAGTTCCGCATGATTGACGATACGGATCGAACCACAATTAGGACAATCCAGTGGCCCGTCCGGGAACCAGCCCAAACAATCGCGGCAAAGCGAGGGACCGGTGGAACTACACACCCGTTCCAGTGGTTTGATAGCGACCGGGCTGGCGGTGTCGTTAATATCCATGATGGATTTAGAAGTTCTATTTCTGTTCTCGAAAAATGTCTGCTTGTAGTTATGGAGTCAAGTCTCGAAGCATCAGGTGCACATTAAAACAAAAGGGCTCTTCAACACCTTGTCTACCGCTGCTTGAATAATTGTCTTAAATATCGGGAAATGTGATACCCTGCGAACAAGGTGGAGGTTGGTCCCATGAAATTGACGCACGTGGAACTGAAACAATTCGACAAGGACGGGTACCTGTTTTTCCCCGGCAAATTTTCCATCGAAGAGGCCAGGGTTTTGAGGCATGCGGCCGACGAGGTCTATGCCTTAAATCGCAAGGAAGTCTGGCGCGAGACCTCCGGTGTGGCTCGGACAGCCTTCGCGGCGCATACATATAATGAGCCGTTCCGGCGGCTCGGCGCACATCCGCGTCTGATCAAACCAGTTGAACAGCTTCTCGACGGCAAAGTCTACATTCACCAATACAAGGTTAACGCCAAGGCGGCATTCGATGGGGAAGTCTGGCAATGGCACCAGGATTTCGGAACTTGGGCGCGCGATGACGAGATGCCAGAGCCACGGGCCATGAACATTGCCGTTTTCCTTGACGATGTGACGGCTGCAAATGGCCCGCTCCTTTTCATTCCGGGAAGCCACAAACTGGGCATTGTTGACGCCGGCCATGACCTGGAGACGACCAGTTACCCCCTCTGGACTTTGGACCGAGAAACGGTAACCAAACTGGCTGAAGATGGAGGCTGCGTTGCACCTACGGGCCCAGCCGGCAGCATGCTCATGTTCTCATCCCTCATGGTCCACGCGAGTCCACCAAACATCTCGCCGTTCGGCCGCTCCATTGTTTATCTGTCGCTCTGTCATGTGGACAATCACATTAGGGCCTTCAACCGAGATGAATGGATTGCACACCGAGACTTCGCGCCGATTGAACCGCTTTCCGACAATTGCCTGAACGAACTGATCTCACAGAAATCCGTAGCCGCAGAGTAGTAAATTAGAAATTTACCGATGGCATCGGCTTCCTTAACGAGCGACCTGCTAGCCCTCTCTATTCCCGTTGGCGATGGCCAAACGGAATGGATGCGCCGGGTAAGTGCCAAGAATACGGACTTCATGGGTGAAAAAATGTAGCTCCTCCAGAGCTAATTTTAGCAGCGTATCCTCAGGATGGCCCTCTACGTCCGCATAAAATTGAGCGGCGACAAAATCCTCATCCACATAGCTTTCCAGCTTCGTCATGTTGATTCCATTGGTGGCAAATCCACCCATGGCCTTGTAAAGCGACGCCGGCACGTTGCGAACCCGGAAGACAAAGGTGGTGACCATTGCCGCCGAACCATGGGCGGGCACATTAGGTTCACGGGACATAATAACGAAACGTGTGGTGTTATGAGTCGCGTCTTCGGCCTCGTCACGCAGCGTTTCTAGACCGTAAAGGCCCGCCGCCAAGGAGGAGCTCAGAGCTGCCTGTGTCTTGTCGGCCCATTCGGCGATGTCACGCGCGGCGCCCGCCGTGTCGGCGTGCACCACTGGCTGAACACCCAGTTCACGAATCAGGTTCCGGCACTGATTTAGAGCATGAACGTGACTATGCACGTGAGTAATGTCGGTAATGTTGGTGCCGGGCACCGTCAAGAGTTGATGGTTCACCCGTTGATAATGCTCACCAATAATGTAAAGGCCCGAATCTGGCATTAAGTGGTGGATATCTGCGACACGCCCCGCCACCGAATTGTCGATAGGGATCATGGCGTATTTTGCTTGCGCTGAGGTGACCGCCTCGAACGCATCCTCAAAGGCATTGCACGGCTGCGTCTCCATATTGGGATAGACTGCACGACAGGCCATATCCGAATTCGCGCCCGGCGCACCTTGAAAGGCGATGGTGTTATGCGGGTCAGCCATGATATCGCAAGTCCCCGAACCCAGTCTCGGAATTAAGAAGCGCCGAGTATCGCCCGAGCGCGCTCCAAATCAGCCAAAGTATCGACACCGAGCGGTACCGTGTCAACGAGCGCGGCGTCGATACGGAGCCCGTTCTCAAGTGCACGAAGCTGCTCCAAGCGCTCCCGACGCTCAAGGACCCCCGGTTTCAAAGTGACGAAACGTTCTAGAGCCGCGCGGCGGTACGCGTAAATGCCGATGTGGTGATACAATGGCCCCCTACCAGTCGGCACGGTAGCCCGACTAAAATAGAGAGCACGACCAATCTGCGTGCCAGCGGCAAACCCGACTACGGCCTTCACCACGTTTGGATCTGTTTTTTCCGATGGATTGTTAATTTTCGTGACCAGAGTAGTGATGTCGCAGGCCGCTGCATCAAACGGATCAAGCACCTTGCGCACAGTTGGAGCGTCGATGGTTGGCAAATCCCCTTGAATATTGACGATAGCGTCGAACTCCCCCCCGCTATCAACTGTGCCAAGCGCTTCGTGTATGCGATCAGAACCCGAGGGGTGATCGGGATCGGTAATTACCGCTTCGCCACCGAAATCGCATACCGCCTCGAAAATAGCCTGTTCGGCGCAGGCGACAACCACAGGACCTATGTCAGCCTCTCGTGCGCGGCGCCAAACCTGAACGATCATGGGAGCTCCCGCAATGTCGGCCAACGGTTTATTCGGTAAGCGCGTTGATCCCAGTCTAGCCGGGATCAGGACAATTGGGTTAGTCGGTCGACTAGTTGCGATCATCACAATGCTGAGCATACCTTCCTGGGTCGTGGCAAGAAAGCGCCGAAAATGCAACGATGACCAACTACCCGGGCGTTGAACTCCCGGATTGGCCAGGGTAATGTCCGGCAGATTTCAAGCGAGAGGTGAGTTTATGAAATTTTCAACGTTTGAAAAGATCGGTTTCGGCTTTTTAGTCGCGGCCTGGGTTGTTTGGGGCAGCCATCAGATTGGCGGTCTCCTGGTTCACGCTACAGAATTAGAGAAACCAGCCTATGTCGTCGAATTGGCGGATGCTGAACCGGTCAAAACCGACTCTCCTGCCGTCGTCGAGAGCGCCATGACACTTCTTGCCTCCGCCGAGCCAGGAAAGGGTGCAAAGGTATTTAAGAAATGTAAGTCCTGCCATAGCGTCAACAAAGGCGGAAAGAACGGCGTCGGCCCAAACCTGTGGAATGTTGTCGGCAAGGCACAGGCATCAGTAGCTGGCTATAAGTACTCGGGGGTTCTTCAAGGATTGGGAGGTGAATGGTCCTATGAGAACCTCGATGCCTTTCTCTTGAGCCCGAAAAACTATGCTAACGGCACCAAGATGAGTTTTTCAGGTCTGAAAAAGGCTGGCGACCGTGCCTCGGTGATCGCCTACCTACGTTCGCTGAGCGACGCGCCGAAGCCGCTACCGTAACTTGAGCACTGACTACCACGCCTTTGCGGCGTTCGCCGACGAGTTGGCCGAGGCGGCCCGGGCCGTCACTACGAGACATTTCCGCACCGCCGTAGCCACCAACGTCAAGGCCGACGCAAGTCCTGTGACCATCGCGGATCAGGAGACGGAAGCCCTAATCCGAGAGAAGATCGAGTCCGCCTACCCTGATCACGGCATCTTCGGCGAGGAATACGGGGCTGTGCGCACCGACGCTGAATTCGTCTGGGTTCTAGACCCCATCGACGGCACCAAGTCCTTCGTCGCTGGCCAGCCCTTGTTCGGAACATTAATCGGCCTGTTGCACGCAGGCCGCGCCGTAGTCGGCGTGATCGACATGCCGGCTCTCCATGAACGCTGGGTGGGCACGAGTGGAGCCGCCACGACTTTTAACGGCGCACCAGTTCGGACTCGGGCTTGTCCCGACCTGGCCAATGCTTGGATGTGCGTGACCTCCCCACAGATGTTCGAAGGACCCCAGGTGCCGCGTTTCGAGGCGCTTCGCGATGCAAGCCATTACACGCTCTATGGCGGCGATTGCCAGGGCTACGGCTTGATCGCATCTGGCTGGGCGGACGTCGTTTGCGAGGCCTCGATGAGCCCATACGACTATGTCGCCCTGGTCCCTGTTGTCGAAGGCGCGGGCGGCACCATTTCGGACTGGTCGGGCCGCCCTCTTGGCCTAACAGGCGATGGCAGCGTGCTGGCCGTCGGCGATCCGGCGCTGCATAATCAAGCTCTTGAAATTTTGGGTCGCTGAAAATCAATCATTATACCGCTATAAATTTTCGGCATTACCTGATCGTTAAAGCAAGGAGCCACAGTATCTTGATTATCACATCCATCTTGCGTATCGGCCGAAGCCTGCTAACCGCCTCGCTTCTTGCTTGCGCCCCCATGGTCCCTGCTTGGGCGGAGAGCCTGGAAGGAGTGAAGGGCAAACACGGTCTCGCCATGCACGGCGATCTCAAGTACGCACCTGGGTTTTCACACTTTGACTACGTTAATCCGGACGCCCCGAAGGGAGGCACAGTGCGTCTGCATTCTATCGGCACCTTCGACAACTTTAACACCTTCATCATTAAGGGCAACGGCGCCGCAGGAACGGGTTTTATTTACAACTCCCTCATGTCCGGCTCTGCCGATGAGGCTTTTAGCCAGTATGGCGAATTAGCCGAATTGGTGTTTGTCCCGGAAGACCGCTCCTGGGTCGCGTTCAAACTGAGGAAAGAAGCCAAATGGCATGACGGAAGGCCAGTATCAGTAGATGATGTGATCTGGTCCTTCAACACCTTAATCGAAAAGGGCTCACCCTTTTACCGGTTCTATTATGGATCCGTGGCAAAAGTGTCAAAAGCCAGCAAACAAATCGTCCGCTTCGACTTTAAACCAGGAGAAAATCGCGAATTACCGCTGATCCTTGGCCAATTGACTGTGTTGCCGAAGCACTATTGGGCGGACCGCGACTTCACCAAGACGACGCTGGAACCACCATTGGGCTCAGGCCCTTACAAAATCAAATCCTTCGAAGCTGGCCGTTTCGTCGTCATTGAACGGATCAGGGACTACTGGGGCAAGGACCTTGCCGTTCATAAGGGTAACTACAACTTCGATTCCATCCGTTTCGATTATTATCGCGATAACACCATCGCCCTAGAAGCCTTCAAGGCCGGCGAATACGACTATCGTTCAGAGAATTCTTCCAAGGCGTGGGCCACGGCCTACAAATTTAAGGCCGTTGAACAGGGTCTGATCAATAAAGAAGAAATCACCCATAACCGTTCATCGGGTATGCAGGCCTTTGTCTTCAACACGCGCCGCAAAATATTTAGAGATAAGCGCCTCCGCCAGGCTCTTGCTTACGGATTTGATTTTGAGTGGTCCAACGAAAACCTGTTCCATGGCCAGTACGCGCGCACCCACAGTTTCTTCTCCAATTCGGAATTGGCCGCGATCGAACTTCCATCGCCTGAGGAGTTAAAACTCCTTTCACCCTATAAGGGGCGAATCCCCAATGAGGTATTCACAAAGGTCTATCAGGCACCAAGAGGTGGCGGACCGCGCCAAATTCGCAAAAATCTTCGCGTTGCCGGGAAACTTCTGGAAACCGCGGGCTGGATGGTCAAGGAGGGGAGGCGGGTTAACGCAACGACGGGCGAAGTTCTGGAATTTGAGGTTCTGCTGGTCAGCCCGCTGTTCGAGCGCATTGTGCTTCCCTTCGCCAAGAACTTGGAAAAGCTGGGAATCAAGGTAAGCGTAAGGACCGTCGACCCCTCCCAATACCGTCGTCGCATCCAAACCTTTGACTTCGATGTCATCGTTGGTGGCTGGGGGCAATCGCTATCACCCGGTAACGAACAACGCAACTTTTGGGGTTCCGACGCCGCCGATATGGAAGGCGGTCGCAACACTATCGGTATTAAAGACCCAGTCATCGACGCAATCATCGAGAAGGTCATTTCCGCACCGTCACGTAAGGATTTGATCACCGCTGTGAAGAGCTTGGACCGCCTGCTACAGTGGGGCCACTGGGTGATACCGCATTGGCACGCAAAGTACGATAGGGTCGCCTATTGGACTAAGTTTGGCCGGCCAAAGATCACGCCAACACAGGGCAACCAGTTCACCACCTGGTGGGTAGACGCGAAGCGTAACAGCGCCCTCAAGGATAAATTAGCGTCAGCTAACGAGTAGCTGCTTCCAGACCCAAAACACGTTAGAGTCCGCCAATGTATGCTTACATCATCCGTCGCTTGCTCCTGATTATCCCAACGCTCCTGGGGATTATGATCATCAACTTCATGGTCATCCAATTTGTTCCCGGCGGACCAGTGGAGCAAATGATTACCCAGATCACGGGTGAAGGTGTCGATGCCACTGCTCGTGTCGGTGGTCAGGCAGGAGCCGAAACTCAGTCATCGATCGAGTCAAAGACCGCCGCAGGCAAATCAACCGACGGCGGGGCTAACCGTTACCGCGGCGCTCAAGGCCTGCCGCCGGAGCTTATAAAACAGATAGAAAAGCAGTTCGGTCTGGACAAGCCTATCTATGAACGCTTCTTACTGATGATGGGCAATTATATAAAATTCGACTTCGGTAATAGCTACTTCCAAGACCGCTCCGTTGCACAGTTGGTCATCGACAAGATGCCTGTTTCCATCTCGTTGGGGATCTGGACGACACTCCTGGTCTATCTAATCTCTATTCCACTTGGCGTATCGAAGGCAGTCCGCGACGGCTCCAAATTCGACATCTGGACCTCGGGCGTAGTGATTTTTGGCAACGCCGTGCCGGGCTTTCTGTTTGCCATTCTGATGATCGTTCTGTTCGCCGGCGGACGTTATTTTGACTGGTTCCCGTTACGCGGCCTCACGTCTCCCAATTTCGATGATCTAAATTGGATTCAGCAGGTGGGGGATTATTTCTGGCACTTGGCACTGCCTGTGGCCTCCATGGTCATCGGCGGGTTCGCGGGCCTCACGATGCTGACAAAGAACTCCTTTATCGAGGAGATCAACAAACAATACGTGACCACTGCCCGGGCTAAGGGCCTTAAACGTAATCAGGTACTCTATAATCACGTGTTTCGGAACGCCATGCTGATTGTAATCGCCGGCTTCCCTAGCGCCTTTATCGGTATTCTGTTCACCGGCGCGCTATTGACGGAGGTGATCTTCTCCCTTGATGGGCTTGGCCTTCTCGGCTTTGAAGCGGTGGTGAAGCGTGATTATCCTCTGATGTTCGGCACGCTATATTTTTTCACCCTGTTGGGCCTCCTTATGGGGATTATCGGCGACATTATGTACCATATTGTCGACCCCCGAATCGATTTTGAGGCCCGGGACGTCTAGCCATGATCGACACCTACGTCCACCCCGCTACCGCTAAACAGGCTCTTAAGACCGAAAACTATATCGGAATTCGGATCACGCCAATCACGCGCAGGCGTATCGACAACTTCAAGCGTAATCGCCGGGGGCTCGTATCCTCGTGGATCTTTTTAGTGATGTTTATCGTAACCCTATTCGCCGAGGTCATCGCTAACGATAAGCCACTCCTGATTAGCTTCAATGGGGAGCTTTATACTCCCATCATTGTCGCCTACCCCGAAACCACCTTCGGCGGCGAGTTTAAAACTGAGGCCGACTACCGTGACGAATTCGTCGCTGCACTGATCAACGAAAAGGGCTGGATGCTGTGGCCGCCCATCCACTTCAGTTATGACACAGTGAACTACGACCTGCCTGTTCCCGCCCCCGCTCCGCCCAGCGCCGACAACTGGCTCGGCACCGATGATCAAGGCCGCGATGTGGTCGCACGGCTCATTTATGGTTTTCGCATCTCGGTCCTGTTCGGCTTCGTATTGACAATTATTAGCGCCATGATTGGCGTATCCATCGGCGCGTTTCAGGGGTTCTACGGCGGCATTATCGACCTTCTGGGGCAACGTTTTATTGAAATCTGGGCCGGCATGCCTGTTCTATATCTGCTAATCATTTTGGCAAGTATCATCACGCCTAATTTCTGGTGGCTCCTCGGCCTCCTATTGTTATTCAGCTGGATGGGTTTTGTTGGCGTGGTCCGGGCCGAGTTCTTGCGCGCCCGCAATCTGGATTTTGTCCGAGCCGCCCGTGCCCTGGGCGTTACCGACCTGGCACTTATCTATAAGCATGTGCTGCCGAATGCCATGGTTGCCACCATTACCTTCATGCCGTTCACCCTCGCCGGCTCCATCACCACGCTGACTGGCCTCGACTTTTTAGGTTTTGGCTTACCCGTGGGATCGCCTTCTCTGGGTGAGCTACTTAACCAGGGCAAGGCCAACTTGGATGCGCCCTGGCTTGGGATTTCCGGCTTCTGCATCATTGCTCTTATGCTCTCACTGCTGGTGTTTATTGGCGAGGCGGTGCGTGACGCCTTTGATCCCAGAAAGGTGTACAAATGAGCAAACTCCTAGAGATTAACGACCTTTCCGTCTCTTTTGGCCGCGGCATCGAAGAGGTGCAGGCCGTGCGCGGCATCTCCTTCAATATCGATCGTGGAGAGACGATAGCACTGGTTGGAGAGTCAGGGTCGGGGAAATCCGTCTCAGCCTTGTCGGTGATGCAGCTCCTACCATACCCCCTGGCGCATCATCCAAAAGGCTCCATAAAGTTTAACGGCGAGGAGCTTATAGGTACCACCGACAAGCGAATGCGCCAGCTCCGCGGCGACGACATCGCCATGATCTTTCAGGAACCCCTCTCCAGCCTCAACCCACTCCATTCCATCGAAAAACAGATTTCTGAGGCTCTGCTTCTCCACAAGAATATCACGCCACATCAGGTGCGCGCCCGTGTAATAGAACTATTGGGCCTGGTCGGCCTAAATAGCGCCATAGAGCGCCTGGGTGCGCTCCCACACGAGTTCTCCGGCGGACAGCAGCAACGCGTAATGATCGCCATGGCCCTGGCCAATC
>MDTD01176201.1_pt1 | contig 10007 bp, 15 predicted proteins | sample 811221 | NCBI WGS metagenome assembly MDTD01 (sample SAMN05326646, study PRJNA326480) | marine metagenome | isolation source: seawater | place: Pacific Ocean: South West | collected 2011
CCTTTCAGGTTTAAGTCAATTACAACTAGGTTCAATTGGTGCCGAGTTAGGTGCAACAATTAATGAATTCTCAACTGACCAGACTTTAATAGGTAACTCAAATACTGCTGTACCTACTGAAAATGCAGTATATGGTCATTTACATGGTGGTCAAGCAGGTACAGACGCATTTAGATTACCAGCAGGTACTACAGCACAAAGACCATCAGGTGTTGCTGGTATGTTAAGATACAATACTGATATCAACTTGCATGAGCAGTATGTTGATGGTAATTGGGAAAAAATAGATAAGAAAACAACTGGAAAATCTATAGCGTTAGCTATGTTATTCGGGTAATAAATTATATAAATATAGGAAAATTAAGAGGAAAAACAAATGGCAGCACCAAATTTAGTAAATGTTTCTAGTGTATTTGGAAAAAGCACAGCTATTGCTTTAACAACTTCTTCGCAAGATGTATTAACTTGTGCTTCAGATAAACTTTTGAAAATTAACTCTATCATTTGTGCTAATATTGATGGTACTAATGACGCTACGGTGACGGTTCAGTTTTCAGATGGCGGCTCAAGTGATTTTCATATTGCAAAAGCAGTTAATGTAGCAGCTGGCGATACGGTAAATGTTCTTACAAAAGACGCTCCAATATATTTAGAAGAAACAGACAAAATTAAGGCTCTAGCTTCAGCAGCGAGTGATTTAGAATTAGTCGTTAGTTATGAAGAATTAGATGACGCATAAAATTAATAAGAGGTAATTAAATGGGTATTAGAAAATTAGGAACTGGTCTGAAAAATCCAAGATTTGATGGCACAGGCGGAATGCATATTCCTACCGGTACTACTGCTCAAAGACCAGTAGGACCAAGAGCAAAAAACGGTGAAATGCGTTTTAACTCAACTATAAATTCTTTAGAGATGTACTCTGAAGAATTATCCCAATGGTCCACGGTTGCAACTTTTTCAACTGACATTGACGCACAAGTATTAGTAGTAGGTGGCGGTGGAGGTTCAAATTTTGATAATGGAGGCGGTGGAGGTGCTGGTGGTTTTAGAACACTATCACAATCTTTATCTGAAGGAACATATACCGTAACGGTCGGTTCAGGAGGTATTAATGCTCAATCTCCCTCAAACTCTACAAGAGGAACATCAAGTGCATTTGGAACGGTACTAACATCATCTGGCGGTGGTGCTGGTAGTGCAGACGGATATTTTAATCCACAATCACCAGGTGGTTCAGGCGGAGGAGGTTCAAGAAGTCCTGCTCCTCCAGGAATAGGTAATCAAGGTGGTTATTCACCACCTGAAGGAAATAACGGAGGCCCCGAGCAACCTCAACCATTAGGTGGTGCAGGTGGCGGAGGTGCAACTCAAGCTGGTGGTAACTCTACACCAGGACAAGGTGGTAACGGCGGCGCAGGCGGAGAATTTCCAGCAAGTCCAGGTAGTTTTTATGCTGGCGGCGGTGGCGGCGGTTCAATTCAAACAAGTTCAGGACCAGGTGGTAATGGTGGAACAGGTGGCGGAGGCCGAGGTGGCGGAGAAGGAAATAACTCTGGCGGCCAAAATGGTATCGCAAACACAGGCGGTGGCGCAGGTGGTGGCGGACAAGGTCAACCAGGATTTAACGGTGGTTCAGGCGTAGTAATATTTGCTTACCCTACTACTCAAGGTCCGGCAACATTATCAGGCGGTACAACATCAATCGCAGGTTCATTAACATTAAGAACATTTACAGGTTCAGGAATATTATCTTGGTAGGAATATAACATGGCTCATTTTGCAAAATTAGGAGAAGACAATATTGTATTAGAGGTTTTAGTTATTGATAACATCAATAATGCTGACCCACAAACTTTAGTTGAAGACGAAGCTTTAGGTATTGCATTTTTGCAAAAACTAACGGGTCATGCAACTTGGAAACAATGTTCTTACAATAATAATTTTAGAAAACAATTTGCAGGTGTTGGTATGACATATAATTCTGAATTAAATATGTTTATATCACCAAAACCATTTCCGTCTTGGACACTTGATAGTAATGGCGACTGGCAACCACCAGTAGCTAAACCAGCAGGCTGGACACCTACAAACGCAGGTGGTAGTCATCTTTGGAATGAAGAAAGTCAAACTTGGGAAGTTAATCCAGACCATACTGCCCCATAAGTTATATAAATAACTATATAATTTGATTTTGAAGTGAGGATAAATGCAGTTAGAAAATTATTGGATATGTTTTGAGGGTGCTATACCTGAACATATTTGTCAAAAAATCATAGACCACGGTTGTGAAAAAGAAGTTGACCAAGCTAGAATTGGTACAAACGAAAATTTAGACAAATTACTAAAAATAGAAAATCCTACTCCTGAACAAACACAGGAAATTTCAAAACTAAAATCACAAATTAATAAAACTAGAAACTCAAAAGTTTCTTGGATGAATGAGCCATGGGTACATAGATGGTTTAATCCTTTCATATTAGAATCTAATAGACTAAACTGGAATTTTCAAATTGATGAAAATGAAGATTATCAATTTACCATTTATGAGGGTGATAAAAAACAACATTATGATTGGCATAAAGATATGTTTTTACCATATCCTGAAACTCATTGGAATAAAAAATGGCGAAAAAAGGTTAGAAAATTATCAGCAGTAATTCAATTAACGGATCCTTCAGAATATGAGGGTGGCAATTTTTGGATAAATCACGGTGAAGATGGACCTAACAAAAAACAAAAAGAAATATTAGTTGAAGGTTTTAAAAAAAGAGGTTCAGTATTAGTTTTCCCTTCTTTTTTGTATCATAAGGTGGAACCAGTTACCTTTGGTACAAGATATTCATTAGTTAGCTGGACATTAGGAGATAGTTTTAGATGAGTCGAATGTTACATCACGGATTAAAATTTGGTCCTTTTATTATGAGGTCTGAAATAGAGGATTACATGAGAATAAACCTGTTAAAAGCAGGTAAAAAATTAGATAAAGAAAAAGACAATTTTGATAAAGCTTTAGCAGGCAACTTAAATACTCAATTAGAAATTAAAGATTTTGCATGGTTTGAACCGTATTTAAATATGTATGTTCAATATTATTTTGATGGCTATGCTAAACATTTTGATGTAGAACAATATACAACAGAGAGATATTTAAGTAAACTATGGATTAATTATCAAGGTCCTAATGATTATCAACCACCTCATGTGCATGAAAATGCTGACTTATCATTTGTAATTTATTGTGATATCTCTGATAAAATGATAAGAGAATATGACGATTTTGTATCTATAAAAGAAAATGATAATAAAGTACCACCTGGTTCAATTACTTTTGAATACGGAGAGAATATGCCTGGTAATTTATTAAGTCAAAGATTTTGTCCTAAAAACAATATGATTTTTATTTTTCCAGCTTGGGTAAAACATTATGTAATGCCTTTTTATACAGATACAAAAAGAGTTTCTGTGTCAGGTAATATTTGTTATGGTAAGGATCCTAAAGTAGTTAAAGAATATGAAATGAATAAGTTTGTAAAAATACACAACGATATAATCAATAAAATAGGTGATAAGAATGATAAGTGAAACTTGGAAAAAATCTAATTACGCTATTGTTAGAGGTGTATTACATCCACAACTAGCTAAACATTTATCAACATATTTAATGTTGCAAAGACAAGTTAAGATAACAGCAGATGAACATAAGTTTATTCCACCAAAAGATGATGTTTATGGTACATGGAGCGACCCACAAATTAATCATGCCAATACCTGGTGTAAATATGGTGATATATCTATGGATAGTTTATTTGATATTGTAACGCCTGTTATGAACGCTGTTACAGGATTAGATTTAGTGCCTACTTATAGTTATAGTAGAATTTATGCTAAAGGAGCTGAATTATTAAGACACAAAGATAGATTTAGTTGTGAAATATCTACAACAATTAATTTAGGTGGACCACAATGGCCAATTTATCTTGAGCCAGATACATCAAAAGGATATTTTGAAAAAGATGACAAAGGTGTTCAGCGTAAATATACAAGTGAATTTACAACAGGTATTGAAGTGAATTTAGAACCTGGTGATATAATGATTTACAGAGGTAATATGGTTGAACATTGGCGAGAACCTTTAGAAAGTGATGACGCTATACAATGTTTTTTACATTATAATGATAGCAAAACAAAAGACGCAGCTTTAAATGCAGCTGATACAAGACAACATTTAGGTTTGCCTGGTTGGTTTAGAGGAAAATAAAATGCAAGAAAGAGAAATAGAATTTAAAGGTTTCACAAAAGACATAGAAGTTATAGACAATATAATACCAACACAATTAGCAGATAATTTTGAGTCAAGAGTAATTGATAAAAATTTTCCATGGTATCTTATTAGAGATATACAAGATTACAAATTAAACGATAATGAATTAACTCATAGAGTTGTTAATGATGAAAACACCGTCAACACATTACAACTAGGTCATGGTGTATATAATTGTGAAGATGTTGGTGCTGAGATTAATTCTGGTATCTATGCCGAAACAAAGGCTATAAGTGATTATTGTTGCCAAAAATTTCAAATAAGACCACAATATTTAAGACAAAAACTTAATCTATTAGGTAATAACTCATTGTTGACAGAGGGTAAATATAATACACCTCATATTGATAATCAATATTTTAATAGTTATTCTTTAATATATTATGTAAATGATAGTGATGGTGATACTATTATATTTAATGAAACTAGTGATGAAAAAACAAAAAAAAGGCCAGAAAAATTAACTATTAAAAAAAGAATTACACCTAAAAAAGGCAGAGCAGTTTTATTTAAAGGTGATTATTTTCACACAAGTACAAATCCTATTAATTATGATAAAAGAATTGTGTTAAATGTTAATTGCACAGACCTAAATGAAATCGGATATAAAGATGATACAAAGTGAAAATATAGATTTATTTAAACATAATATACTAAAATACACCGTTGACCCATTATCTTATGACAAAAATGGTATATTGAAAACTATTACATCTAATTATAATAAACAAAAAGATAGAAACTTTTTTGATAATATGTATGTAGCTTCAAGTAATTTACATCATTCTTATAATGATATTGAAAATAAAGATTTACCATTACCTGATTATACATCACTAATGCCTGTTTACGAATCTATTTTTAAAAATTTTTATTCTACTTTAAAAGTTAGACCAGGCAATCAAATTAAATATCATTTTCAAATTGTTAATTACACTTGTTCAAATATAAATCAATTTATGAGAAGACATCATCATTTACCTACAGCAGATTTTTCTTGTATTCATTACTTGCAATTTGATGAAGAACATTCGCCCACACTATTTTATAATCCTGGTGATGTTGTCGCTAAAGGTTATAAAGCCATGAGAAATAATCTTGTTGAAAAATTAGACTTGAATGATGTAAATAGTTTAGGTTATGCTGAATATACGGCACCTTTATTTAAAGAAGATGATATGATTGTGTTTCCAGCCTATTTAGAACATGAAATACCACCTTCTAAAAAAGAATATAAAAGAAATAGAATAACAATTATAGCAAATACTTGGATAGAATAATGTATAATGTATTAACAATAGATTTAGATTGGTTACAATCACATTTTCATTTAAAAAAACTAAATGAATTATTTTTTAATAAAATTAAAACAGCAAAGAAAATAGTATTTTCAAAACACCATCATATGATAGTCAAAGAATTATTAAATGAAACAAACATTGTATTACACAATATTGACCATCACCACGATATTTGTTACAAAGATTGGCAAGTATCTGATATAAAACGAGGTCGTGTTACTCATGGCTGTTGGGTTGGAAATTTATTGTTTGAACGAAAGTTAACAAAATATTATTGGTATAAAAATGGTGACTCAAAAGTATTAGATGTAGATAACTTTGGTGGTAATTTAATGATGGATGTTGATTTACCTTTTTATGTAAAAGAAGAATTAAATGAGGCTGAATTTGTAAAAGATTATGATTTAATATTTGTTTGTTCAAGTCCAGAATATATTGATAATCAATATAATATTGTTTATGATATGTATAAAGATGTTTGTAAAAATCAGTATATGTCAAAAACAAAAGAAACAAGATTAACACCTGACTTACCTGATTACCCATTATGGATAAAACATGAATTATAAAATTTACGATAATCTATTAACTAAAGAAGAAAATAAAACCATTTATGATATGGTGACAGATTGGAATTTTAACTGGCATTTAAAAATGAATTTAAATGATTATCAAACAAATGATGATAAGTCTGTTTATTTTACTCATTCTTTTTATTATGAGGGACAAGGTGCAAGTAAAAATTTTCCTACAATGAAACCATTGTTAGACAAAATAGGTCATAGTTATTTAATAAGAATGGTAGGCAATTTATATACTAACACGCCAAAAATTATTAAACACGCTAAACATACAGACTTTGATGTTCAACATACGGTTTGTTTATACTATATAAATACCAATAATGGTAAAACAATTTTAAATGATGAGGTTGAAATAGATTCAATCGCTAATAGATTATTAGTATTTGATGGTGATATTCCACATTGTAGTACCACTTGTACGGATGAAAAAGTAAGATTAAATGTAAATGTGAATGTGAGATAATATGTTAAATAGAATACCAGCCTTTGATTACCCTTTCTATTATGTTGAACAAATAGAAAATTATAAAGACGCAAATAAATATCTTTTAGAAATTTTAAGGCAAAAAAAGAATGAAGACCCTATCGGTAGAAATGTAAGTAATCGTGGAGGTTATCAAACAAGTCATTTTTGGAGCCATGAGTTATTTCACGAATTTGGAAAAATTATAAAACCTTATATTGAAGAATTAAAAAAAGAAATAAGATTAAAAGATGGCATTCAAATTGATGTAGATGGAGCTTGGATTAATGAAAACAAAGGTTTTAATTTTAATGTTCCACACTTACACCCTAAATGCCATTTTGCTGTTGTTTATTATATAAAGTTTCCTAAAAATGGAGGTGCAATAGGATTTCAAAATCCTAATAAGGCTGCCTCAATGTTTGGTTTAATGGATGCTACGGATTGTTCTCATTTTAGACACGATTTAGATATTGTACCTAAAACAGGAAGTTTATTAATATTTCCCTCATACTTTGAACATTATGTATTACAAGGTGATAATATTGATACAAGAATAACTTGTGCTTTTAATATGAAAATTAACGAAAATGAATCCTAATAAAATTTTTCCTATATTGTGTCAAGATGATTTCTTTGATAATCCAGATGAAATTAGAGAATACGCTTTATCATTAGATTACAAGTCGGATGAAAATGGTCATTGGCCAGGTGTTAGAACAAGACCCTTACATGAAATAAATCCTAAATTATCAACAGAGGTGTTAGTAAAAGTTTTTTCAAATTACTTTGATTTTGATACAAGTTGTGCCGTTAACTGGAAAGAAAGTAATGTTTGTTTTCAAAAAGTTAAACCATATAATAAAAATTTAAAATCTGCTGAAAACAAAGGTTGGATTCATAGTGATTCAGCTTCATTTGCAGGTTTAATTTACTTAACACCAGAAGCAAATATGATTAGTGGTACATCACTCTACGATTTAAAAAAAGATTACAAAGATATTGATACGCAAAAATTTAAAGATAATATTAAAGAATTATGTAAATTTTATAAAGGTGAAGAGTATGATAGTGTTAAATTGAATGAAGATTATAATGATTTAGAAAAACACTTTGATAAATCTGTTGAAATAAAAAATGTTTATAATAGAATGATAAGTTATGATGGTAATAATTGGCATAGTGCAGGAGATTTTGTAGATGAAGAGAGGTTAACATTAGTATTTTTTGTAGATAATATCTTATCAACATTAGGTCCATATCAAAGGTCAGCTAAACACGATTTAAAAATTAGAAGTATGGTATAATGATTAATGTATATCAAATAAAAAGCGAAGAACCAAAAACACCGTTTGCACCAGTTTATAATTATTATATCTGTACGGCAGACATATCTACATTGATTGATTTTAATGATATTAAAAATGTCATACTAAAAAAAGAAAAAGAAATTATTAAAAAATATGATACAGGATTAAATGACGCATACACAGAGTTAGGTCATAATAGTTTAACTTCAAGATTTGAACACTATAATATATTTGATTGGCCAGAAATGTTTAATCTTAAATCCGCTGTAAAATCTATTCACCATATGTTTTTAAGTTATTTGCAATTAGAAACTAAACCTGTGTATATTAATGGTTGGGCAAATGTTATGAGAAAAGGCGAACAAATAAAAACACATATACATAATGTTGATGAAACATGTTATTTGGGTGGACATATTTGTGTAGCATGTGACCAATCGTCAACTTTTTATATAAATCCTGTAAATACAATTAATGACCCGGAAATATTTGAGATTGAAAATAAGGTTGGTCAGATAACTTTGTTTTCTAATTGTATACCACATTATACAAGTAAACACGGTGGTGATAGTGAAAGAATTACAATGGCGTTTGATATGAATATTGCAAAAATAGGTAATAGTAATGTTTTATTATAATGATTTCTTTTTTGAAAAAGGCTTGTGTTCTTATCTTATAAGCTGGTTTGAAGAATCATGGGACAAATTACCAATAGAATATAAAAAAATTCATAGAAAAACTGAATGTATAATGATGAATAAATTAATTGCTAATCCAGATAACATACCAAACATATTTAAAAAAATATATTCTGATATAAATTATCATGGTAGAAAATTTAATGATAAATCTTATGTTAATCATATAGACTTTGTGAAGTGGCCTACTGGTGAAAAACAAAACACACACAAAGACTTGCCAATTTATAGTAGCACATCAATTATATACTTAAATGATAATTTTACTGGTGGCGAAACAAGAGTAGGTGATATGAATATTAAACCTAAAACAGGTAAAATAGTTTCTTTTACAGGACAAGAGTATGACCACGAAGTTTATGAGATAACAAAAGGCAATAGATACACATTAGCAGTATGGTATGGAACAGATGATACTAGTAATATCAATTCTCAATCAGAATCATATAAAAGTGCAGTACAAGACCAAATGATTAATTTTATGAATATGAAAGATAAAAAATGGGTAAGTTAAGTTTATTATTTTCAAAGATATTGGCTGATGATATATTAAATTTATCAGATGAACAATACAAAATATTAGATGAAGTTTATAATACTTCATCATTTAAATTAACTAATGATGGTGATGACAAAATTGATACAAGTATATTAGAAAATAATAAATTAAATTTTTTAAAAAATATAATACTTAATAAATTTATTGATTTAGCTAGAGATGTTTACAAATATGATAATGAATTTATAATAACAACATCATGGTTTACTCATATAAAAGATGGACAATCTGTTAACTTTCATAACCACTCTAATAGTATGTTTAGTGGTGTTTTTTATTTTACAGACAATAACTCACCGATAAAATTTCAAAATTTTAACAAAAACACCAGTTTTAATGTAACACCAAAAGAATTTAATGTGTATAATTCAACATCATGGGAAGTAAAACCTTTGAAAGGGACTATATTACTATTTCCTAGTGAGGTGTATCACTATGTAAGTATAAGTAATAAAGAAAGAAAATCATTAGCATTTAATATTGTGCCTGTTGGAGAATATGGTGCTCGTGATAGTAAGGTAAATATAAAATATGCTTGATATAAAAGAGTTAACAATGGAACATCACAAAAACGCTGAAAGACAGGCGTTTGTAAGAATATTAATGTCAGGTGAAATAGATGAAAAACTATATGCAACTTATCTTTATAATCAATTACAATGTTATTCTGTATTAGAAAAATATGGTTTACATAATTCTCTTTTTAGAGATACGCCAGGTTTATTAAGAGCTGAACATATACATTATGATTATAGACATTTATGGACA
>MDTD01092609.1_pt1 | contig 10006 bp, 6 predicted proteins | sample 811221 | NCBI WGS metagenome assembly MDTD01 (sample SAMN05326646, study PRJNA326480) | marine metagenome | isolation source: seawater | place: Pacific Ocean: South West | collected 2011
CTGTCGAGGGATGACATCATTTCCCTACTCAATGAAGATGAATTTTTCACCACTAAACAACCGAACATCATGATTGAAGAACTTCTTGAACCCGAGCCAAAACAATCTGCGGACGGGATACCAAGAGATTTCAAGTTCTATTGTTTTGGAGATAAAATTGCCCTTTTGCACGTTGCACTTCGCAAGTCTGAGGTCCACAAGGAACAAAATGAACATCACTATCTAACCTCAAATTTTGAATTGTTTCATGAACGAGTGATGAAGCATCGTGATCAGGGCACGGAATTGATTCCCCGACCGGATTGTTGGGATGAGATGATTGAAGCCGTGCAAACCATCGGAAGGGCCGTCGGAATTTACATGCGAATCGACATGTACGCTACCAACCGAGGTGCTGTTTTCGGTGAGTTCACACCCACTCCTCACGGTGGAAAAGGCTACAATGAAGGCGCCGACAGGTACCTTGCAGGGTTCTGGAAGGGTGAGGAGGGAACCGGATGATTGACGACGACGCGATGGACACTTCAGTAGAACATCGTGATGAGATGGAATCAACCGAGATTTCCCCCTCGGGGATGCGTCAAAAAAGGGCACAATTGCGGCATAATCAATTGATTCGGGAAAATCGAAGAATCCGAAATTCCGCCTCTTTTCGCATTGGGAAGTTGTGCACTCGAGCGGTTACAAAACCATGGCTGCTCCCAGTGCTTCCCTTTTCCGTGATGATTCTTCTGTTCAGCATTGGAATGGAACGGTTGGGACGATGGCCTGTTCCGGACAACAAGATGGGGGGGACCATCAAATTGAGTTCCGAGCGAAGGGACTGCGTGATTTTCTTTCCTACCAACGGCGTTGGTTTCGGTCACTTCACCCGCATGTACGCATTGGCAAAACGCTACAAAAAATATTCGCCCTCAACTGAAATTGTGTTTTTCACAACCATGCCAACCCTTCATCTCCTGTACAACGAGGGTTTCGTGACCTACCACCTCGCAGGCCGAAAGAAATTCACCGAGGCATCAGCCGGCGAATGGAATGCCCTGGTGGAAGAACACCTCTCGTTGGCGTTCAATCAACATCAACCCTCAACCTTCATATTCGACGGGGCGTTTCCGTATCGAGGCATGTTGAACGCGATTAAAGACCAGATTCACACGAGAAAAATTTGGATGCGAAGGGGTACGTTCAAGAAAGGAACGAGAATTCCGGTGGATAGCATCGCTCACTTTGACACCATCGTTCATCCTCAGGACAGCGTTCCTTTGGCGGAAAATGAAGTGGACCACGGCGTTGAGTCAATCACGTGCGCGCCCATCGTTCTCCTGGATGAAAGCGATTTGCTCCCACGTGATGCTGCTCGTCGCCGCCTCAATCTTCCGGTTGATGGACGCGTGGTGTATGTTCAGCTTGGTGCTGGGCGCATTAACGACATTGATTCCGAAATTCGCTTGACTGTTGAGGCGCTTCTTGAGCGAGACGACATCACGGTGGTGGTTGGTGAATCGATGCTGGGGGAGCGAATTGAGCTTAACATGGATCGGGTGGTGTTGCTGAGAGATTATCCGAACTCGATGTATTTCAATGCCTTTGATGCAACGGTCTTGGCGGGGGGGTACAATTCGTTTCACGAAACCAGACGGTTCGCTCTACCCGCTCTTTTTTACCCGAACATGGAAACGGGTATGGACGACCAACTTGCAAGATGCAAGGTCTCTGAGGAGGAAGGATGGGGTCATGTGGTTGTTCACCGGGACAAGGCATCCATCCGACATGGAGTTGAGCTTTTGTTGGCCTCGGTGCGAGCGACTTCTCGGGAACCTGTTGCCAACGGTGCCACCGAAGTGTATACGGCATTGACAAACCACAACCCTTCTTCCTTCAATGAGAACTGGATGCTTCCATCAGAAGCGTTTGCATGGATTGAGGCCAACATACCCAAGAAGTCTACCGTCCTTGAATTTGGAAGCGGCGACGGAAGTCAACGTCTCGCAAAACGATTCGACTTGTGGAGCATAGAACACGATGAGCAGTGGATTGGCAAAACGAAGTCGAAATATGTCTTGTCGAAGATTGTCAAAAACCCTGCGTCGGAACAGGCAGGAGAGGAAGGCTGGTACGATCCGGCGTTTTTCGATAAAATTCCAGATGAAGTGGAATTGATTGTTGTCGATGGACCAGTCGGAACCATCGGGCGCAGCGGCATTCTTCATCACCTTGAGAAACTTCCGCGATTTAGATACATCATGGTTGACGATACTGACCGACCGGAGGAAGAGCACCTCAGCCGCCAACTCGCAGCGCGGCTCAAGCTCAGACGAGAAATCATTGACACCGCGCAGGAAAAACACAACGGAACACGGCGTCGGTTTGATATCCTATATCACAACGGGTGATTTCACGATGAAACTTGAGGAGTTGTTGCCACCATTGGTTGGAATGGCCAACGATTGGACGCCTTTTGAGCAAGCGTTGAGCATGCAATTCCCGGAGGGCAAAACATCTGAGTTTACCAAACCCGTTTCTATTGTGATTCCCGTCTACAACAGAAAAGAGAAGCTAGCGAAAACGATTGCAGCGCTGACGCATTCCACCTATCCATCTGAACTCATGCAGGTTGTGATTGCAGACGACGGCTCATCTGACCGTCCCGAGGACCTTCTTCCAGTGTTTGAGCCGTATTTTGACATCGCTTACATCGCACAAGAAGACCAAGGTTATCGATTGAGTGAAGTCAGGAACCTCGGTATCCGTGAAGCCAAGCACGACTGCATCATTATCCTCGACTGCGACATGCTTCCTGAGCCTTCCTTGGTTGAAGCCTACATGAAATTCATGCATGTTTCGGAAAAAGCGGTCCTCATCGGTGGGCGACGGTACGTGAACACTGACGATTTGACAATAGATGACGTTCTCAATGACATCTCTTGCGTTCTAAACCTTCCAACACAACGGGTGGACACGGGGCGTGGTCCGCAGGGCGACGAAGCACCAAGTGAAGATTGGAGGTACAGGCATTACAGGTCGACCAAACACGCCAAGGATGAGAAGTACGCTTTCCGATGGCTGTGTGGGGGGAACATCTGCATCCATCGAAGTCTTCACAATCGAGTAGGAGGTTTTGACGAGAGTTTTACGGCCTGGGGGGCGGAGGATCAAGAATACGGTTTCCGTTTGTATAGAGAGGGGAGTTGGTTCATTCCGGTTGATGGAGCCGAGGCCCTTCATCAAGAACCTCCTGGAGGTTCAAACGAAACAGATAGAGATGCAGGGAAGACAATCACGATGGAACAACTGGTAGAAAAATGCCCTGCAGTCTATCGGAAATCTGAACCTGGGCGTATCTACGAGGTTCCGAAATTAACCGTCTACATTCCGGCTTACAATTGCGTCAAGTACGTTGAGGCGGCGGTGGAGAGCGTATTGAATCAAACTTTTACAGATCTTGAGGTGATTGTTTGCAACGATGGTTCAACCGACGGGACAGGTGAACTGCTTGACGAATTGTACGGCTCTTGCGCCCGTGTAACAATCTTACATCAAGAAAATGGAGGCATTGGCAAAGCCTCCAATGCAGCAATTCGGGCAGGTCGTGGAGAGTACATCATGCAACTTGACGGCGACGACATCTTGCTTCCGAGTGCTGCTGAATCACTCATCAATGTGTTTGAGAAAAACAAGGATGATGTAGGGTTTGTTTACGGCGATACCTACCTCATGGACGAGGATGGACTCCCGTACGGAGATGCGTATTCGTGGTCAATGTATTGCCGTTCCAAACTGTTGGAAGGGATGCGTATTCACCCTCCCCGAATGTTTCGGCGACGCGACTACAATCGGACCACGGGCTTTGACGAGTCAATGAAAAACGCAGTTGATTACGATTTTTTTCTCAAACTCTCCGAAATCACCACAGGATACCATCTCCAGACACCTCTCTACCTCTATCGTCAGCACCAACAAAGCACGTCAAATATGGACAAATCAACACAGGACAACAACACACTCCGTTGTCTCGAGCAAGCTCTCAAACGGAACGGTATCCTCCACCGCATGGAAATCACCAACGATGCTACGAATCCAAGAAGATTTCACACTCATGTAATCGCTGATCCCGGAGAGCATCGTATCGACATGTCGTCGATCAACGCACGTTTTGGATTGGATAAAGAAAATCTTGATTTCATTCATCGCTGGACCCTCAACGATTGGGTTTCAGAGCACACTCGTAAGCGCAGCATTGAGATGTTCTCGGCCACGGATCGTTTCCTCCGAGTGGGAGGGTTTCGAACGCCTCGCGATGGAATCAGCGCCATATCGAGAGTGAGCCGTGAGTATGCTTTCAAGTGTCATCTCAGAAGTTTGGTCAAAGGAAAATCGAGTTCGTTTCACTTCTTCATAAAGTTGGATGACACGAACGATGGGAACGCAGTTGCTCTTCGAAGAGAGATTCAACGCAACTTCAACTGGTCTGTGGAAATACTGCCACAGATGGATTTCGGACGAATCCAAGCAGAGAATCAGAACACTGAGCATGAAATCGATGCACACGCTCAATCGTTGAATGTCAAGGTCAACGAAAAGCCGTCCTACGATGTGAATGAGTTTTGGAAATGCATGAACGAGGTTTTGTTGTTCAAATGGAGGGGCCAGGAATACTTCTTCAAGATGCCCTCAGATTGGTCGTTTGAAGAGACGCATTCTGATTTGTTCCAACTGGCTCACCACCTGCTCGTCGAACCGTGGGACAAGTCCGCTATGCAACACTGGAATCCCACAAGGAAACCTGGTTGGAGGCCCGGTTTAGCGTTCTCAGGAGGCATCGATTCGGCCGCAGCAATGGCGCTCATGCCGGAGGAGACGGTTTTGTTGTACAATGAGCGTTCGGGTATTGAAGGGATATTGGACCACACCAACGCCTTGCGGTTTTTCGAGCAGATAGAACGCACATCCGGACGTATTGTCCACCGGATTCCATCGAATCATGAACAGTTGCGCAAGGACCAAGGCAAATCAGTTGGATTTTCTACGGATTACGCCTGTGCCGTACAGGCGATTTTGCTCGCTGACCACTTCTCTCTTGACAGCATTGCAACGGGAATGCCGCTGGAGAACTCTTACCTGTTCCACGGCCACAAGTTCAGGGATTTTTCAACCTCATGGTTTTGGAAACACTATGCTCCAATGTTCGAGTCCATTGGACTTCCACTCTACCAACCTGTTGCTGGCTGTTCAGAAGTGGTGAATCTGGACATTGTTGTCGCAGCGGGTTGGGACGGTTGGGCGCAATCGTGTCTTCGCTCAACAACGGGGGGAGAGGTCTGCGGTGCTTGTTGGAAATGTTTCCGAAAAAATACACTTCAGGGGCTGCCATTTTCCTTGAGTGATGAAATCAAAAAATTCCTTACAAAAGAACCGCTCAAACAGGCGGCGAGCACGTTGTATTCCATTCAACGAATCGGTCCTTCTGTTGAAGGGTCTGATATCCAAACATTGTTCCCCCACTTGAAACCGATATTGGACCGCAATTGGTCGTTTTTGGAGCGTCATCTCGATGAAGCGCTTGAGATGGTTCCTGAGAAGTACCGATCTTTTACACGTGCAAGACTCCAACGATACGCAGCCCCGATGAACAAGAAAGACATCGAAGTTCTCTCGGGCATCAACTTGTACCATGATGCTCAAATTTGAACAGTTTCGCGCTCACTACCGATGGCTCAAATCCGTAGCTTTTTGTTCTCATGACTTCGTTGGAAGCGAGAAGCGTGGACAAGTTCAGTCGAAGTTGATGCTCATCGTGTTCATGACAAAACATCACGGATTCGCGGGCGCAGTTTTTTCGAAGCATCGCCATGGTGTTGACTGAGGTCTGTTCATTGTACAAGCATAGGGTCGGAACGTTCGCCACCAACATGGTGGAGATGAGTTCAATGTTTGGAGGAACAACGGCCGCAGTCAATTCAGAGAGATGTTGATTGTTGAGCAGCGGTATGTACTTGCTATCCGATTCATGGTCAATCACACGAAAACCATCAGGAACCATTCCACTAAGGTTAGCCTTCGAGGGCTTCCTTGCCTCGCTTCTCTGCCCGTACCCGAGCCCGTTAAGAATGACAGGCTCAATCTTGGTCTTTGTGGGAGGTTCAATTCTGTTCAACAGACGCGCTCCATCTCCGAACTCTACACTGAATTGCGCTACAGAGGCAAACGCTGAACTTCGCGACCTCAGCTCATCGTCGGACAGCCCTTCAGGTCGAAGCCAACACCAAGCGGTGTTTCGATAGTACTCCGCAATGTTGACCACCCCTCTGTACGGGAACGGGCCGTCAAAAAGAGCGTTTGCCGGGCGATAGGTTTCCAGAACACTGGAAAGAAGGTTTTCACAACGTGCGTTCCATTCACTTCTCTGGTGTTGCATCTCCTTTTTCGGATCGTTGATGGGGTAGACGATGGCCTTCGCAGGAAGGTAGCGTTTTGCTTCATGGTGTGAACTGATAACAACGACCCTGTTTTGATGTTCGTTCGTCCATTCTTTAGCGATGATTCCGCAACGCTCAATCGATGCATTCCCCTCCTCACTCGTTGAGAAGAGAAGAATGCAACGTGCGTCAGTTGAGGATTGATGTTCGCTGTCCGTGTCTACCGTGTTTCGACTCCGCTGACGCAGGAAGCGCAAATTGAGGGCGAGAAACGAAAACGGCAGCAAGATGATTTTCCACGGTTTCCGGGCGAAGGCCTCGGTGAGCAGCAACCCGAGCTGGAAGGAATACGTCGAACGGATCCTCTGAAGTTCATCCGAAAGTTGTCGCTCTCTCACGGACATGGCCTTTCGGTTGGAAGCCATCACTTCTCCTCCAGATCATAATACGCCTTGATGGCGGATTGGGGGTCGCCGATGGTTACAACTCTTCCTTGGTCAAGAAGCACAACTCGGTCGCAAACATCGGTCATCAGTCCAAAGCTGTGGGAGACAATGACAACCGTGCTGGCTCCCTCCACCATAGAGAGGATTTTTTTCTTCGATTTTTCTCTGAAATTTGGGTCGCCCACTCCAAGCACTTCGTCGATTAGCAAGATGTTTGGTCGAATCGCTGAGGCCACAGCGAGGCCGAGCCTTGCTTTCATTCCCGCTGAATAGGTTCGCAGTGGTTCATCGATAAACGTTCCAAGTTCACTAAAGTCGATGATTTCATCCAATTTTTCAAGCATTTCCTCTTCTCCGTGGCCGAGGATTGAACCGAACAAGAGTGCGTTTTCTCGCCCCGTCTGATGCGGAGAGAAGCCCGTGCCTAACCCGGCGAGCAATGAAATGTCTCCAGCAGCATGAACCGTCCCCTCGTCGGGTGGATAAATGCCGGATATGACCCTTAGAAGTGTGGATTTTCCTGAGCCATTCCGACCGATGATTCCGATAACTTCGCCTTGTTTTACTTCAAGGTTGACACCGGATAAAGCAGTGAATCTTCGAACGCGTTTTCTGAAGAAATCAGCGACGATGCCGAAGATGTTCCTTTGCTTCGGGAAATGAAGTTTGATACCGTCGAGGCGAATAGACGTGCTCGTCATAGGTATTTCACCGCCCCTCGCTCGTACTTTGAGAACACCACCGTGCCAATCAAATAAATGACGACTGAAGTGATAACACTCGAGGCGATAACCGTTGGCGGCAAGTCAACGATTTTGCCCTCGACGCCGTGCCGAACCATGGTGATTGGAAGCACCATCGGGTTCCATAGCGCTGCTTCTCCCCACACCCCTCGTTCAAGGGCCATTTCTGCAGTCCACATAACGGGTGAAACGAAAAATCCTGCACGCGTCACAAATCGAATCAGATGTTGTATATCTCGTTGGACGCAATTGAGAGGTGCCATCATCATGCCGAAACCAAGTGCCATGAACCCAGCCATAAAAACCCCCACAGGAATCCATACCAAGTGAATGGTAATCTCAAGGTCATAGACGTAAACAATGGGCGCAACGACCAGGCAACTCATCATGGTGACCACCATGTTTGCACCGACGCTCGAAACCGGGAATATGGACCTAGGAAAATAAACCAAGTGCATGGTTCGTACATTGTTTGTAAGGCTGTTGGTGGCTGCATTGAGGGACTTTGAGAAACAACCCCAGACAATGACGCCCAACAACACCCATACAGCGTACATCCTGTCTGGATTCCCACTGAGCATGATAAACAAAAACCAGTAAACAGAAGCCAACAAAGCCGGCTCCAGAACGGCCCATGCGTACCCAAGCGCAGCGTTTCGGTATTGACCTCGGACTTCCCTTCGAATGAGATTTCGAACAAGGAATCGATTCGTTCGAATTTCGCTGAGCGTTTCCAAGGGAGCGAGCAAGGGATTTGATTTGGCTCCGATGCGACGAAGAACCGGCGCCGTTGAACCGCTCTCCTCCATCGACCTCGGCTTGATTCAGCCCTATATGATTCAAGCGGAGCAATCTTTCCAAGGCACCGCTTTCATCGAACGTTCTCATTTCTTCGACTCCATTTCATCGGTTGAGTTGATAACATGGACCGATTGGGGCACTACATGGCATGGGGCCAGCGCTTTGCTTCGCTGGACTCGAACGCTGACATGATCATTGGAGTCATCGGCCTCGGATACGTCGGTTTGCCCACCGCGATTGGCTTCCACGATGCTGGCTTCACCGTGTGGGGGGTTGATGTTTCGCAGCGCGCCGTTGAGTTGGTCAAGGCCGGCAAGAACCCGACGGGCGACCCAGACGTGGACGACATCGTCCCTCAGCCCGGTACCGAACGCTGGCACATCACAACATCAACAGCAGAAGCCGTTCCGAAGTGCGACATTGTGCTCGTGACCGTTCCAACCCCCGTTACGCATGATCTCAAGCCCGATCTGTCCTACGTTGAGGCCGCTGGTCGAGCCGTCTTTGAGGCGATACCAAAAGGTGCCAACACCATTGTCGTGCTCGAATCCACGGTCTATCCTGGCGTGACGGCTCAGACCTGGTTGCCTCTCATTGAAGATTTGGGGATGGAGGTTGGAGTTGATGTCGAAATTGCTTATTGCCCCGAACGATTCAACCCTGGGGATGCCGCCCACGGCGTTCGTTCCGTGGCTCGAGTCATCGGTTGTTCCAACCCCGAAGTGGGTGAAGCGCTTGTTCAACTCTATCGTCAACTCACCAGCGAGGATGTGCGTTATGTCGGAAAACTGGAGGTTGCTGAAGCCGCTAAAGTGATTGAAAACGTACAACGAGACATTAACATCGCCCTGGTCAATGAACTCGCAAAAATATTTCCAGCCATGGATGTGGACGTCGAAGATGTCCTATCGGCGGCGGCAACAAAGTGGAATTTCCACCGCTACACACCCGGCGTGGGAGTGGGAGGCCACTGTATTCCAGTCGATCCCTACTACATGATACAACGAGCGGCAGATGTTGGGGTCCCGGCTGGACTCATTACGGCAGCTCGTGCGGTCAACCGTTCAATGCCGAATCACGTTGCAAAAGTGCTGATTGATATTCTCTGGAGGGCTGGGCAATCTTCCGATTCAGCCAACGTTTTGTTTCTTGGATGGTCTTACAAAGCAGAGGTTGGCGACCCACGAGAGACGCCAGCCGAACCACTGGCTGAAGCCCTTCAGAAACGAGGAGTGCATGTGAGCGTTTACGATCCCCATATCGATGTCGACGCTTTTCCTGAATTCGTTGAAGTTGTGAAAGACCTTTCCGATGCCGAGGGACATCATCTTGTTGTGCTCGTAACGGCGCACGAAGCTTGTGTTGCCATTGACTGGCCTGCGCTCGCACAGCGGATGGCGTCGCCTCGAATTTTTGATGGGCGAAGGGTGTTGGACCTGGAATCACTGGAAGCAATGGGCTGGTCGTGCTACGCTATCGGCCGACCAAATGGAGTGGTCTGATGAAGTATCAACTCCAGTGCCTCAAAACGGGCGAATTGATCGATGATGCCTACACCCTTCATCACACCGATAACGCTCTTCTGCGCGCCGTTTACAAC
>MDTD01202651.1_pt1 | contig 10006 bp, 3 predicted proteins | sample 811221 | NCBI WGS metagenome assembly MDTD01 (sample SAMN05326646, study PRJNA326480) | marine metagenome | isolation source: seawater | place: Pacific Ocean: South West | collected 2011
CATTACTACATGTTCTGCCTTTTTAGCAATTTCAGGAACTATTGTAATAGCAGTTGCACCACTTCCAATAACAACAACTTTTTTATTTTCATAATCTAAATTTTCTTCCCAAAACTGTGGATGAATTATCTTGCCTTTGAATTTATCTTGATTCTTAAAAAATGGCATACAGGGTTTTGTATAACTGTAATAACCACCACATAAAAAAAGAAAAGTACATGTAATGCCTATTTCTTTACCTTTCGATAATACAGTAAGCTCCCAATTTAATTTTTTAGGGTCCCAATTAGCTGAAGAAACCTTATGATCCAAAAAAATATTTTTATTTAATTCGTTTTCATTTATTGTTTCGTATAAGTAATTAAGAATTGAAGGGCCATCTGCAATAGATTTATCATGGATCCAAGGTTTGAATCTAAAACCTAAGGTATGCATATCTGAATCAGATCTTATTCCAGGATATTTAAACAAATCCCATGTTCCACCAATATTGCTTCTTCCTTCAAGGATACAAAATGATTTATTTGGACAACTTTTTTTTAAGTTATAACCAGCGGCAATACCCGAAATTCCTGCCCCAATTACAACGATATCTTTATGCATGTTTGTATAATTATGTGTATCCCAATTTAATAGTCATAGGTTAAAATCATTTTATGAAATTCATTTTACTATCATTATTTTTTTTCACTAATATCTTATTTTCTTTAGAACCTACAATTAAAGGTCTAGAAAATAAAAAACCTGAAAGATTATTATATATTGGAAATAGCTACCTTTATTACAATGATAGCCTCCATAATCATGTTAGAAGAATGTTAGAAGAACTATATTCTAAGGAAATTGATACAACTAATTACAAATCAGTAACAATTAGCGGGTCTCGGTTACCAGACCATAATATAGATTATTCAATTAATAATAAAAATATTGGGGCAGATGAGCCGTTTGAATTAGTCATTCTTCAAGGTGGAAGTGGTGAAGCAGATACTCCTAATGAGAGAGCAATCTTTACTTCAAAAGTTGAATCAATGGTAAAGAAAATACATGATGCTGGTGCAGAAGCTGCTTTATATATGATACATGCATATGTTGAACCACATGAAAAAACAAATCCACAAATGATGGTTAATATTAAAGATATGTACATCAATGCTGCTAATGTTAATAAAGTACTTGTCATGCCAGTAGGAATTGCATTTGAAAATGCATACATGAAAAAACCTTCTTTTAATTTACATAAAGATTACGATGGTACACATCCAAATCTTTACGGGACATATCTTGCATCATGCATTGTTTTTTCAAGCATAACTCATAAATCACCATTATTAATCAAGTATGACTATTTTGGTAAAATCAAAAATGAAGATAAGCTTTTTTTACAAAATATAGCACATGAAACTGTCGAAGATTTTTATGGTATAGATTTATATGCACAAAATGATTAGTTTAAATTTGATATTTTTAAAATTTTCAGTAAAGATTGTAAATTACTGTTAATATATAGAAGTGTATAATAAATACTCATTTCTACTATTTTTTGTCTTTTTCATAAGTTCCTGTGGCGGCGGTGGAGGTGGCGGAAGCTCACCAACTCCCACACCTACTGATCCTGTTCCGTCTGTATCTTTTAATGCTTCAGCTGACTCTGTTCCTATAGCATCTGTAGTAACGCTAACATGGACTTCAACGAATGCTTCTTCATGTTCAGCTTCAGGATCATGGCAAGGAACAAAGGCAACATCTGGTTCTGAGGATGTAACCATTGAAAATCCTGGGGGAAATGAATTCACAATCTCATGTACCGGTTCAGGAGGAACAACCTCAAGATCACTTAATATTGAAGGATTTAGGCAGATTTCTGGTATAGCAGCTGATGGTTACATAAGGGGAGCAGATATATTTGTAGATACCAACGATAACTTTGTTTTTGATGACAGTGAGAGCATAACGACTTCAGATAATAATGGAAAGTTTACTATCAGATATGACAATGGAACATTAGTAAGCTTGAATGGCATTGATTCTGACACTAACGCATCTCTTGAAAACTTTCTTATTACCAACAAAATGGAAGGATATAGTGAATTTAAAGTAATAACTCCAGTAACAACTCTTGCACAGTTTTTTGATGATGCAAACAACCTAAAACCTTCGCTTGGAATAGATAATTCTATTGATATTTTTACCTTTGATCCTGTTGAAAATAAATCAACCTCATTAATAAATGATTATATTTATGAAAAAGGTAACCAATTAACTGTTCTAGCCTATGTACTTCAAAATATATCAAATAATCTTTTAGCTAGTTCCGAAACTTCTCAAGATTTTTTTAAAGCTATTGCAGAAGAGCTTGAGGCTGCATATCTCAGCTCTCAAGAAATCGTTGATATAGAATCCCAAATATTTATTGATAATGTAGTTTCAAATATTATTGCTGCAAAAAATCTAAATGACACAATTTCGAATATCCAAAACATTATCGACTCAATCGCAAACACAATTCCTATAATAAAAGTTTACTCAGATGACGGTATTACCAATGCTGTATTTAATTTTTCAATATCAACTCTTCAGACCGATATTTCTTCAATGTCAGATGGCAGCTCTACTGATGATATTATTAACTCATACATTAATGATATCTATAATTATATTGCAGATAATCAAAATATAGATGTTAGCGAGATCAAACCAAATACTCTGCCAGTTATAATTTCAGACCTAACTTCACTTTCAATTAATGAGAATGAATTTAATGTAGGTAGCATTGAAGCAGTTGATGAAGACGGTGATGACATATTTTTTTCATTGTCAGGTACTGATTCATCATTGCTCGATATCTCATCATCAGGCAATCTAACTTTTAATTTATCTCCAGATTTTGAAGTTCCAACAGATAGTGATGGTGACAATAATTATACTTTTAATATATCAGTTACAGATGATATTTCTACTTCATTAACAGGTTATGATTTTTCTGCATCAAGTGAAAATAATGCAAATATTTCTGTTCAAAATATTGATGAAGATTTGATATTTTTTGATCTTTCATCAACTGATGGGACTGACTCAACTCTCCCAAAACTTAACATTTCTATGCAAATTGATTCATTGACTAAGGCAGAAGAAGTTCAAGTATTAATAGAGTATCCTTCTGCTGACGATCCAAATTCAACTGAGTTTGGAGATGGAGCTCAAGAATTTCTATATTCTGGAATTGGAACAAATAATGGCATAAATTGGAACATATCTCATGATTTACCAGTATATGCACTCTCTGGAATATATAAGGTGAGAAATTTAAGGATCACTAGAGGAAATCTTGATGATTTAATTATTAATGCTTCAACAATAAAATCAAAAGGATTTGGATCAAATGTTAGTTTGCAAAACTCACGCCAGGATATTACAAGTCCAGTTCTACAATCTATTACTAATTTTACAATTACAGGAAATAATGGAGACGATTCAACAGATATTGTCGTTACTTTTAATGCCAGTGTAGTTGAAGAAAATTTAAAAGAAGTAAGAGTTTTTATTAGATATCCTGGTGGCGCAGATAAAGATTTTGTAGGCACCATTAATTCCGATGGCTCCATCTCTTTTACAATAGAGTTGAATCCCAATGCTTCTTCTGGCGATTATCTTATTGATAGATTTATCATTGAAGATCTAGCAGGCAACCGTATTACATATACCAATCAAGATTTAAAAGATGCCGGGATAAATAATAAATGGGTTTTAGATAACGATATTGCAGATGATCAGGCTCCAAATATCTTATCTTTAACCCTAAACCCAGTCTATGATAATAGTGATTTTGATAGAAAAAATATCCAAGTAAAAGTCTTGACTGATGCACAAGAGACGCCAATTGAAAGAATATATATAAGATTAACAAATGAAGATGGTGTTACTCAAATCGATGAAGATTTTCCTACTGAACAATTTGTATTAAATGCTGCTGAGTATGTTCATACTTTCGCTCTACCTTTTGAATATCCATCAGGTATTTATAACGTAGATTATATTTTTATTAAAGATAGAGCCGAAAATATTAATAATTACTCTTCGTCAGATATCAAATCAAACTCCTGGGATCATAAAGTTGTTTTTGAGGGTAAAAATAGATTTATCGGCAAGGTTATAGATGGATACATAAGTGGAGCTGAGGTTTTTATCGATCAAAACTTTAACTTCAATAAAGATTTGGGTGAGCTATCTACAGTTTCTCAAGAAAATGGATCATTCCTAATAGGTACCGATGATGATTCTCTTTTTCAGTGTTTGCAGAATAGACCTATAGTTGCATCTGTTCCAGTAGGTGCAACTGATCAATCTCTTGGAGAAGTTACAAGTGCCTTCAGGATGATATTACCCTCAATAAATGATGCAGGCGGCAATAATTCTATTGTTATAACACCATTTACTGACTTACTATCACAGTCAATTATTAAGGCAAAGGAAAATAGTTCTATTACTGAAGATCTCTCTGTTGAGGAGGGCTGTCTGGCTTTAGGTGACAGTATCGCCTCAAGTGTTTCTAATGAAATTAATCAAATTGTTCAAACAATAGAATCAAGTTTTAGTGTCAGTCTTAACGACCTTGTATCTGATTATATTTCAGGAAATACGAACAGTAATATAAATGAAACCAAAGCACAAAGAATAGGATCCTTTTTACCATACTTTAAATTGATTCAAGATCAAATCGATGAAGACCTTAGTGCAAAATATAACAAAAATATTTATACGAATCTTACTTTGGAAGATTCATCAATTAATACCATTCTTTCAGATAACGATTTTGAATTGCTCCCCTTGGATTTTTATACTGTATATAAAACAGAACCTAACAGTTTTGGATGGTTTACTGAAGAATCCATAAGAGCTAAAGGCGCAAAGCTCTCTATCAATGGAGAAGTTATTCATTATAAATGTATTACAGAACCTGAAAATTGTTCAACTTCAGACTATACAACATCAAAACTTGGTGATGCTTCTGAAGATTATAAAAATATGACATATTTCTTAAATCCTGGTTATTCTTCCACAGACGATATTTCATTTTTTATAGAAGATAATAGAAGATGGAGTTCGCAGTCGATTGATGGTCAGCTTGTTCGACAAAAAGATTGTGTTTTTGGAGAACAATTACAGATCAGCCCAAAAGGACGAGGTAACTTAGATGTATTAACAAGTATGGCTTCTGATGCAACTAATTATGATGTCCAAGTAGATACATGTGATGGATTAGCAGAGGGCACCAAGAATTTATTTACTCAAAGAAGAACAACTTATGAGACTTCATCTAATTACGAAGGGTCAGTTATGCAATATATTAACAGTAACTGGGATAATGCTCTCTATCTTCAGAACAAAGTAAAAGATCCATACACTAACAGAGAAAACTTTGATTTAGATGCAGTGGTATTAGAATTAAAGGGATTACCCTATGAATATAAAGATTTAAATAAAGCCAGGGCATATGCTAACGATGCGGCCGGAGATAGAGTATATCTTCAATTGACTTTGAGAGATGTTTCAACCTCAAATACTATAGAGAATCACTCAATCAGTATCCGTGAAAATCCAGATGATGATGAATATTCTAAATTAGAATTAAATTCCGAAGGTGCTTTAATAGAAACAGCTTCATCAACAGGTCAACAAGCACGAGATGATCTGTTCGATGCATTCAAAAATTCGGCTGGATATAGTGGAGAGGACTTCTTAGGAACTGAATCAGTTAAAGATAATAGACTTTCAATACAAGGTAAAACTCTAGATGGTTATATATCAGGTGCAAAAGTTTTTGTTGATGTTAATTTTAACTTCAAACATGATGCTGGCGAGTATTCAGCTTTCACAGGTGCTAATGGAGTTTTTGATTTAAAGTATGATCAAAATGATGCTGTTTGTGTAGAAGCAAGGCCTCTTGTTGCAGATGTTCCAGTTGGAGCAAATGATGAAACACAAGGTGAAGTTACACAGGCATATAAAATGATAATGCCATCAATAAATGATTCTGATGGAGCGCCTGTTACTATTTCACCTTATTCTTCATTAATTGCAGATGCGATAATATTAGGTAAACAAAATTCAGGAATTGTTGATGAGCTAACAGTTTCAGAAGGGTGTGGTAGCTTGGGAGATAGTATTGCATCTCAGGTTTCTAGTTCATTGAATACTCTTAAATCTTCAATACAAAATACATACGGGATTTCTCTTGATGAATTACTTGCAGATTTCATAGCTAACCCATCAGACGATGTAAATGAAACTACCGCAGCAAATATTGCAAAACTATTTCCATGGTTAAGATTTATCGATGAAGATATTTCTAGCTTTTTATCAAATCGTTATGAAAAAGATATTACCGCTAATATCACTCTTTCAGATACATCATTAGATAAAATATTTTCAAATATTTCATTTGAGGAACTACCTTTAGAGTTTTCAGCTATATATGAAACTAAACCAAACGAAAATGGATGGTATCAACAAGAAAGAATAATTTCATCTGGTGGTTTAATAACTGATTCAGGTATCCTTAAAAGAGAGGATTGTTCTGAAACAGACACTGAGCTTTGTAGTGGATCTGATGTTGGCTTAGAGAGAGTGGCTAATACGGCAACTAACTACAATAGAGAAAGTAGTTTTATAAACCAAAACATTTCACTCGATTCAAGTATTGATAATGGATCAATTTATGTTACAGGTAAAGATGCTCGTTCCTGGAGAGATAATTCTGATAATTGGAATGAGCCAAATAATAGAGCCAGAGAATGTCAAACTGATAATTCTATTAGGTTTAGAAATAATGATGGCGATGAATTTTCATATGATACTTATTCCCAAGGTTATGGAAAATCAGATTGTAATGATGTAAAACACTACTTTACTCCACAACTTGAAATACAACAATTTGACTCTGGATCAAATGAAAGCGTTGAATTCAGTTATTATATATTTGACATCTTGAGGACGGGTGTTATTTCAGATACTCCATATGACTTTATAAAAAACTATCTTACAGTCGATCCCACAACTACCATTAATGAGATTGCTCAACTACCAAAAGATTTTAGTGAAGTTGACGAAATTAGACGAATGTTTAATGTTGATGATTACGTTCTAATTGATTTCTATAAAACTTCTGACTGTACTTATCAGTTTGAATTTGGGTCAAATCCCAGAAATGATTATTATAATGAAAGAGGTTGTACGACTCAGAATGAATATTATAGTCAAGATGCAAGGGATGCTATGCATAATCTCTTATCATCAGAATCTGTATGGAATTCAACAGCTGGTGATAAGGCGCCTAAATCAAAAGTTTTAGGCAGATTATCTGCACCTTATATTGAAATAGTTGATTACCTTAATTCAGATGGATCTGAGGTTATATATGATGTCTACCCTTTACATGAAAAGGGATCAAAAGTTCTTGATTTATCTTTGAAGGGTGCAAGTATTGATTTAAATAATTTAAAAGATTTTCTCTCGAATGGTATTGGTAATACACCCTTAAATGCAAATATTTATTTCAATCCAGATGACTCTATCACTGGTACGGTCCCGATTACATTATCTCTTTATCAAGTTAACGAGGGAACTGTGCCAAATGCAACTGCAGAGTCTGGTGAAGATTACATGCAAATTGATTTTAGCCTGGATGTGCAACCAACCTCTGATGGCTTAATGTTCACTTTACCTGCTAATGCTGAGGTTACTGCTGTTTATTATTCAGGATCAGTTGCTATAACAAAAAAGGTAATAAATACTGAAGCTGATTCAATCACAATAAATGATGGTTTAATTAACCAACCTTCTAACCTAAATGTAAAATTACTTAATCTTCTTGGAACTATTAGTGATGAGATTGATAATATTGAAGACTTTTTCACAGACAATGGTTCATATTTTTATCAGTTGTATCTAAATTCTTATTCAATAATTGATTACCATAGAAATACAGTTGATTATATTCAAGGAAGCTTTACAACCAAAGAAAATACTTCAGATCGAGCTGTATTTGTTAGAGATATGTATATTAATGAGGGCGAAACTAAGAACCTATGCTTTTTTAGATCTGCTGGCGGAAATTTACCAGCACTGGAAATAGATATTTCATTTCAGGAAAGAGAGAGACCTGGAAGGGGTGGCGATATAAATGATTTTATTCTTGGTGCTGATAAAGTGTCTTTTGCAGAAAATGATCTTGAGAAGTGCATAACTTTCGAAGCAGTTACCGATTACTGGTTTGATTGGATGCATGTAATATATTTGGATCTATCAACCGAAAATCCTGAGCATCTCAGTAGAGAACAGATTTCAATAATGATTCAAGATCCCCTCGGATTTAGTAGGCTGTCTGGGTCTAATCTTAAATAGAAAGTGAAACCCCAAAGGTATCTACATTTATTATTTATATTTACAATAATAACTTATGCAGATACTAAGCTGTCTCTGGAATATTCTTATAATGAGTTAAACCCTGACTGGAAATTTCTTCCAAACCCACCCAATTCATTTAAATCTAATGATACTGAAACATTAGCTTTAAAAATTGGTTACAACGACTATGTTGTGAATTTTTCATCTAATAAATTTTCTCTAGATTTAGATAGATCAACCGAACCTAAAGAAATTAATCTTAGCGCTGACGGTAATGCCTTAGAATTTTTTTTTCCTATTAATGAAAGAATCAATATAAAGCTTTCAAATTTTAAACAAAATGCAGATAAACAAATGTTCCAGTGTTACTCTTTTGAAAATTTAATTGTTGGAAGCTGTAATGATGCAACTATATCAGTAGTTTCGACAGATGACTTTTATGATGATCTCGAAAATAATTTAATAAGAATTGATGGAAGTACATCAACAAATGGCATACATTTTGATTATTTATTTAATCAAAATATCATTGCTGATAATCTAGGTTTTGGAATATCTATTACAAAAAGCAATTTTGATTGGAAATCACCAATTGAAGAAATAGAATCACCAGTTATATTGGGGATTTCAGTTGGTGGAATTACTCTTGGAGATGCAATAAGCAATGAATTTAGGCGTCTTCCACAACGCTCAGAATGGCACACAAAGAGTTTTGATATTAATTTAAGTAAATCTTTAAAAATTAAGATGATAAAAAATTTAAATATTAGCCTTTTCTACAACATTGATTATAAATTTTTTACATTTTCAGACTATATTGAACATGCATTTAAACCAGACTTAAATTATAAGTTAAGATTAGGTACTTCAATTTTATTTAAAGATTTAGAATTAAAAGTTTATGGGGATTATTATAAAAATAATCTTATTGGCTTTCAGCCAATTACATTTAATCAAAGAACAGAACACTTTTTTGATGATTCTTATGGTGAACTTGGAATAAGTTTTAAATACAATATATTAAAATGATAAGCTTTTTATAAAGCTAAATTGTAAAATGCTATGCTGCTTTTGTCTCATTATCTAAGCTTTTCTCTTCTAAATCAAAGCTATTATTTTTATCAGTATCAAGGTTGTTTGCATAGTTATGATTTACTTCAGAGTGATGCATTTCGTCGTTTCTGACCGATATTATGAGGTCTGATAATCTGGCACTTTTTGAAAGTTTATAGTAATCAATAGCTATTTTAGGAGCTTTAATATTCATAACCTTTCCAGATTTAACTAATTCTAAGTATTCTGTATAACTTTTAACTGCCTCATCTTCAAAATACCCGATCATTCTATGAGCTGTTCTTGTAAAGAAAACATACATAAAAAGATAGAATAACCCAAAGATGATTTGAGCAAATGTTACAAGCATTCTTTCAAAAATATTTGGTTGTGCAATTTCAATAAAAAACATTAAATGCATTCTTTCATTTTCAGCCTCAGCAAGCATCTCTCTGATTTGTTCTCCATAACCTGCTTTCATAGCTCTTAAGCTTTTAAAATGCATCCATACACCTGCAACCATACCTGGAACTCCAGCAACTGTTTC
>MDTD01009622.1_pt1 | contig 10005 bp, 10 predicted proteins | sample 811221 | NCBI WGS metagenome assembly MDTD01 (sample SAMN05326646, study PRJNA326480) | marine metagenome | isolation source: seawater | place: Pacific Ocean: South West | collected 2011
GCTCCCCACTTCCTGTTCGAACGGCAGATGTAAGGTTGTCCAGCATGTGCCCATACCCCGAGCTCGTGCAGCAAGCATAAAGTTCCAAACCGCTGGGATAATTGAAGCATACATGGTGGCTTGATATTGGACGTTATAAGCAACATCCTCTGAGTCAAGTCGCCCCAGAATACAAGGGATCATCAATGCAGGGATATCCTGAAGATTTTCGGCGAGATAATTAATAGAACGTAAGACTCGGTTTTCTGGGGAGGAGACATCTTTGGATTCCCCTTGCAATAGATCTTTCCTGATGATGAAGAGTTCGTGCCCTTTTTTATACCATTTGGCTATCGCTCTTTTCTTATCGGGGTCAGTTACAACCATAAAACGCCAGTTTTCACCATAAGTACTAGTAGGCGCCTGCAGCGCCAAGTCCATGCACTCCTCAATAATTGCCATTGGCACTGGTTTGGTAAGGTCGAGCCTCTTGCGCACTGAACGGGTTGTTTTTAAAAGCTCGTCTGGCGTAAGATCAATTAATGGCATATTACTTCTCCTCAAGTTTCCTCGGAAATGACATGTTGTCTTGTTAACTAAGAAACCTACGTAACATGCGCGATTTTGGGCTATCAAATTTGTTGCCAAACCTGTTACGAAATTCTGGAGCAAAGCAGGTTTCAGCCCCAAACACGATGGAGATGCACTGCCCAAGCCTAACCAACTGATCTGATGCAGCTCAGAGAAAGTAATAGTGGTGGTGTATTTTTTTAGCTGGATGACGTGTTATGACAAAAAAGTTTAGGTTGCCACACAAAATATGCACTAATTGTGGTCTGAGTTTCGCTTGGCGCAAAAAATGGTCTAGATGCTGGGACGAGGTCACGCATTGTTCAAAACGCTGTAAATCTGAGGCGAAGTCAGCAAGGTTGCAAAACCACTAGTGCCAGAATATTAAAACAAGTACCGTTCGTCGCTTGAAAGCCCAGGGCCATGTGGTCTGTCGGCAGCCGCCCATGTTCTTAAGCATTACCCCCGTCTATAGGTTTCTAGCAAGTCTCCTCACTTTCATCATGTGACGTTCGAACACATCGGCATTCATGCTTGGGAGCACAGAATAGAATCTCAGGTAATCGGTTTTTAGCCCTCCCAGTTGAAACACTGATTTTTTTATCCTCCTGTAAGGTATATTGTCAAAGAGCGAAAAATTAAAATATGTCGCCATTGGGCCACCATAAGTGATAGAAACAATGCCCAGCTTTCCTCTCATGGCTCCCGCAATCGGGTATCCGTAGTTTTTGAAAAATTTGCTGTCCGGAAAAATAGAACGGTAGTTGAAAAACCATGGCGGGTGCAAAACCCAGTCAATCCAATTTTCGAGGATTGAATTAAGTCTAAGATTATGACAAGAACCTATGAGCAGCATAATGTCGCAGTTGTCTAATCGTTTCTGGTAATCCACAACGAGTTTGGGAACGGGGTTAATTTCACCATTATAAAACGGGAGTTTTTCAGTCTCTTCGAAGAGATTTACTAAATCAACGTCATGCCCACAGGATACTGCCTCTTCGACAAAAGTGTCTCTGATAGCGGCATTGAAAGACGTCGAAGTATTATGATGTCCAAAAACGACAAAAATCTTTTTTGACATTGTTAACGCCTACCCTAGACTGAATTAGAAGAGCTTTATAATCTACTGGCACCAATGCTAAGTCAATCTGGATATAAGCAGCCAAATAGCACGCAGGGAAAATAAGTTTCCAATCACTCCGACTACATAAGTCAGCGCTGCCGCTCGCAGCACAGAACGGCATGCATCGTGGTAATCCGCAGGAACCTTTTCTCTGATAATCGGAAGCGCTCTGTTAAAACTAGCGTCTAATTCGACATCGAGAGTAATGAGATGGATAACTAGCCCGATGATCGCTGAAAGGATTACCAAAATTAAACATATCTTGATCAGCGAATAGGAGCCAGAAGCATATATAGCCGGTAACCCAAGAAATAAAATGGCACTGCCCGCGCGTGACATCCATGCTGTACGCTCTACAATCCGAGTGCGCTGCTCTAGAGGCCTATATTTCTCAGCATGCTGAATGGCGTGACCAATCTCATGGCAAACTACCGAAATAGCAGTGAGACTTTTCCTAGATAACCGCTGTCCCACAATTCGCACCTTGTTTTCTCTCACATCAAAGTGGTCCCCACCGCGTGTCTCTTCGATGCAAACACTCTCCAGCCCATGCTCCCGAAGAACGTCGTGCCCAAACTCGCCAGCCGTAAACGGCATGTCGACCAAGATCTTATCATGCCGATTGAACACGAAGTTTAACCAAATGGTTGGCCCGAATACTAGCAACATTAGGAAAAGAGCTAACATCATTGTTTTATGTTCAAACCGCGAGTGATTAAGTTTCGGTAATTTTTACGTTCCGAAACCAGTATTTGTTCAAAAGCAGTAAACAGGATTTGCGGCTTCGCCAATACCGGCATGACGGAAAATGTACGGAAACCCATGAGCCCAACGTGTTTTATGTCCATCTTTTTTGAGCCCTTTTATCGTTTATTAATGCTGATACGCTTGAAGCTAAAAAAACCTAGAAATCAAAATAAATTATGGAAAAGCACCCACTTCGAAACCAGACCTGGTTGGATCTGCAAGCCTATTCCAAAGTTACTAAATAAAATTATGGACGACCGGTTTTCAGCAAATGAGCCGCACCATGCACATCATTAATTGAAGCTGACGCTCCAAACAAACGCTCCTTCATGGCTCGATATAATTGGCGATTACTACCCAGATGTGCCAATGATTCAGCTTTTTCTATGGCCTTGGGGAGAAGATCCGGAAGATCAACCGCTTCTGATACGATGCCTGCATGAGCAGCGTCAGGGCCCGTCCATCGTCTGGCCAACTGCACTGTTTCAAAAAAAACGTTCGCAGGCAGTTTATGTTTAAATAATGCCAATTCAGGCTCTGGGATCAACATACCAATTTCAATTTCATTAGCGCAGGCAAAGCCCCTATCTTTTCGCATGAACCCAATATCATGACAGAGGGCCAGCATGAAGCCCGCTCCAAAGGCATGGCCATTAATGGCGCAGACGGACGGAATCGATAATGTAATAATATTACCCATCAAAGCCATAAACTCGGGAAGAAAAGCATCCCTATCTGGGCCCTCTGCCTTGGAAATCCAATCAAGATCCAATCCATTAGAGAAAAATTTTGAACTACTTGAGATTGTCACAAGTGCTGCAGCGCCCTGTGAAGCTTCGATTTCGTCGATCGCTTCACTGATGATGCGAACAAATTTGGTGTTCCATCGATTTTCTTCATTATCAAGTGTTAGATAAAAAATATTATTTTTTCTATCAAGATTAATCATATTTCATCCTGTGTACGTCGGCTCTCTACTAGCTAAGCATCGCTGTCCTTATGAGGTGCAAGTGTACTCCAGATTCCCAACCAGTCACTACTATAAGGATTAATTAAAAAGCAGGTCGAATCTTGAAATAATCTTTGAAACCCAATTGAGCGGTTCGGTCCCGAAAAGATCTGATTGTTGATCAGAATATTAAATCCATGAGAAAGAGTAGAGAAATTTTTGTCGAGTGAACTCACCATGCAGTTTGAAATTCAGTGCGACTTGCGGAAAAAATTGGTCAATTTATGTTTTTAATTAAAACACTATTCAGACAATAGACCACTTAATCGTTGCTGTAAGCGATATAGAACTAGCAGAAACTAATTATACTAAATTGTTCGGCATGCCCCCGTTTGGCATGGGACTCACAAAGAGCTAGGAACAGTCAACTCAATATTCAATTTCGAGAACACTTACCTCGAGCTTTTATCAGCGGACGGACAAGGACCAGGATCTGCTTTCGTTAACTAGCTGCTTGAACAGAACGGCGAAGTTTTTCCGGATGGGCATTTGGAACGAAAGATATGGATCAAACAGTGAGGGCTGTACAAACGAAAGCTCATGGTATTCACGAACCATCAATTGGTGAGGGACAAAATGTCCTAGATCACACGACCAGGAAATGGAAGACTCTCTTTTTACCACCCAAACTGAGTAGAAGTCTATTTTCCTTTGTCATTGAACATGTGGAGGGAGAACTTCCTCAACAACCATTGATTGATGAAGCAGCAGTTAATCGGTTAGATCATGTTGTGTTGAAAACTAGTGATGCGAATGGTTTTGTAACTATTTTTAGAGATGCATTAGATATAAGATTAGCACTTGATAAAACAATGGACGGGTCAAAAAGTAGGGTGCTGTTCTTCAGATTAAATAAAACCACGATCGAGGTAATTGAACAGAATAATAATGGATCCGGGGATAAGCTCTCGGGCTTGGCTTGGGCAGTTAAGTCGATTTCTGCAACTCGAGATAGACTCCTTACCGATGGGGTTGAGGTGACATCCATCAAAAGAGATTTGAAAGAGAACACCTTGGTGGCAACCGTTAAATCACACACTCATAAAGTACCCACCTTGGTTATAGAACACACAGCTTAAGATCATTTAAACATCATTTTTTTGTTTGGTCGGAGGAGGATTACTTTACGGGCTGCATTTGGTCATAAATCTGTGCGATTTGCAGATTACACTATTTGGTCCTATTGGAGTGATGACACAATTTCATAGTCTTAAATTGATTGGGAGGGAAACAAACATGCATCAAAAATATAAAGGACAATGTCATTGTGGAGGCATTCGGTTCTTAATTAACTGTCCCGATCCAGTAGACATCTGGAAATGCAACTGTTCTATATGCGCAATATCAGAATACAAGCACTTATTTATTAAGCATGCAGATTTTGCCTTAATTCAAGGCAGTCAACTGCTCACTCCCTATCAATTTGGGTCGAGAAGCGCAAAACACCTATTCTGTTCACTTTGCGGGATAAAAAGTTTTTACCAACCCAAATCTCACCCTGACTCATATAGTGTAAATTTAAACTGCTTGTCGAATCCCCCAAAAGTGAAAACAGTCACATACTTTGACGGGAAAAATTTCGATGAGAGCCTAGCAAGCTTGATGAACTCCGATTATCTAATGCCCAATTTCTGATCACTCTTTTTTTGAGTAAGCGGGGCCTCTAGCACATCTCAATAACAAATAAAAAATAAAATGTTCGCTTCCTTTTACAAGGGGATATATGCTCACCGATTTCTTTTTAAGGGGGAATCGGGACCTTTTCTGATCGCTCGTTAATTTCACTCGCTCAGGCCAAACAGTAAATTGTCCCAACCGATCTAAAACGGCGAATAATTCGCCATTTGATTCAGCGAAGAGAATATCTTTGATAATTTTAATCATAAAAAGGGAGGAGGGACAGGCGCAACAGTCCAATTCCAAGCTCATTTTAGTATCCTCAAATTTGCTCTATTAGGTGGTAGTAAAATCGGATCATATTGAAATAATTATCCACAGATATGCGCTCATTTATTCCATGGATTCGACTAAGATCTTGGCTATCAATTTGGATAGGATTGAATCGATAGACATTCTCTGAAATACGTTCATAGTGTTTCCCGTCTGTTCCCCCCATCAACATATATGGAGCGGTTAGAGCGGGTTTGTCATTATCATTAAACACCTTCACAATTGCCTTCTCGATCAGATTAAAACCGTATGCGGTGTGATCTGAAATCTCAGATGGGTTGCTGTAAAAAGCATCTAGAAAATCTATCGTAAGCCGATCGTCATCAATAAGTTCCTCTACACGCTGTCTAACGAATTCTGCTGTGTCACCCGGCAGTATACGAAAGTTGACCACCGCGTCTGCCAGAGACGGTAAAAGATTATCCTTGACACCTGCTCGCACCATGGTTATCGCGGTAGTTGTCCTCACCATGGCGGATGTACTTGGATCTTAATCCAGAATCCGAACAATCAATGGTTCAAACAACCACAGGTTCTACAACACTACTTTCATGGGAACACTCATTTCCGGGGCTAAATACTGCAGGTTTTTTTTCAAGGGTTCACTCAGTCTCAATGGGAATGGGTTTTCCTCTAACTTCATTAACGCTTTGCTCAACACACCTGCAGCCGTTTCTTTTGGCGGTGTAGATGAGTGTCCGCTGCCAGCCTCCGCACGCAACAGTAAAGACAAGTAGTCTTTCTCGGCGATACCTATCATCGCAACCTCTTTATACAGCCCGGGCATAACTCCTGACACAACAGCACCGCCCTGATCAAGCACAAATGAAAGCATTATGCCCCGGTTATTGAGCGCCTTGACGACTGCTTGAGCACCCCTCGATCCTCCAACCTCTTCATCATGACCGAAGGCAAGATATATAGATCGTTTTGGTTTAAAACCATTTGAAAGTAGAAGCTCAACTGCCTCCAATGTGCTCATTGCAGCTCCTTTGTCATCAAGAGCCCCCCGTCCGTATATATAGCCGTTTAGAATATCGCCTGAGAGAGGATCAGCATCCCATTTTTTCCAACTCGCCTTCTCCACTAGGACTACATCGAGATGGTGGAGCAGTGCAACCGGCTTAAGGCCAGGGTCTGACCCTTTCCAGCAAAACAACAAGGTCATGTCGTTGACAATTTCTAATTCCAGCTGGTCGTTAATTTTTGGGTAGCTAGCAAGAATGTGATCATGAAGTTTAAAAAACATCTGTCTGTCAAAAAGCGTTTCGTCATCATATGATATGGTCTTCAATCTTAGTGCGGTTTAAAGTCGTGAGACCGCAATATCCTCAGGCAAGGCCTCAGGCCCCAGAGTTGGGGCGACTAATTGATAGCTAGTTATTGTTATAGATCGATAGGCTTATACACAAGCTATCACTAACAATGCGATGAGCAATAATTTCGCTATATTTCCCATCACTAACCAACTATTTAGAGTTTAGCATTTGCAAAAACAACAGATAGGAATATTAGCTGCTTTCAGCTTGGTAAAAGCTAGCTTCAGTGCATTTTGACACTTCGTCAAATTGATTCTCAAGGGTGTCGAGCGCCCCATCGTCCATTCGTGATTTTATCTGGCCCCAATGAACGGGATTTTAGTAAATATCGATGTAGCGAAAAGATTCCATTTGTGAAGAAGCTACGGGCTCCAGAACATAACTCTGTACTTTTCTCTCAGACAATTTGTTCACGGCTATAACCCAAGCGGTGTTGATCTTCTTAACGTCGTCCATCCCACCGCCTTCAAGCAGTTCGCAAGTCCAAACAACCATGGTCGAGGCGCTCACCACGAATGACGACATAAAGAACAATATGCACAGTAGTTTTTTCACAAAAGTAACCCCCACTCATTCTGATTAATTCGAGTTGGACCAGTATATTGATCGCTCTCAGGCAAGTCCGTTTGCCTGCATTTCAGTAGTTACCTAAGATGCTATGACCAACGCACAGTAACCGCTACCATATGCAGTCGATAACCTTTTAAAAAAGTTTAATTTGTTAAGAATAAAAGCAGCCTATAAATTTACCGAACCACAAAAGTTTGATGCTAAGAGCGTACCTTGGCTTTTTTGGGATCGTAAAATGGCTTCTGAACAACGGTTGCGGCAATATCGTTTTTTCCAATGTTCACGGATAAAGATTTTCCCAGATCGGCGCAATTGAGTTCTACCATAGCTAGCCCGATATTTTGCTTCAAGCGAGGTGAATAGACGGCTGACGTTACCTTTCCGACGACACGTCCCTTGTCATAAATCTGCCAGAACTTGGTATTGGGATTGGGCAGAGGCGGCCCTTCAATAAGAAGGCCCACAAGTTTTCGGGTAACGCCCATCTTCTTAATTTTATGCAGGGCAGTCTTGCCGATAAAATCAAATGTGTCATTTAGATCAATCAATCTGTCCATTCCCAATTCAAAGGGGTTGGTATTAATATCCATATCTGCATGGTATGACAACATAGCTCCCTCTACCCTTCGAATAGTGGAGGTATGGCCCGCCTCCAGACCCAAACCCTGACCAAATTGCATGATCTTGTCATAGAGCTCATTTCCCCGCGAAAAATCTAAAAGAAAAATTTCGAAACCAAGCTCACTTGACCACCCAGTTCGCGATATTAAGACCTCTATATCATCAAGCCGCGCGGGCTTGAACCAATAGTACTTCAGATCGGCCACTTCATTTCCGAAAAGCTCTCTTACTATGTCACGAGATTTAGGGCCCTGAAGTTGCAGAGGTGACGCATCGGGTTCAAAAATTTGAACATTATGTGCCTGTGAAGCCGCCAAGCCCTGCGCCCACAAAATCACATCGCTATCAGCCGTTGAGAACCAAAACCGGTCGCGAGCAATTCGCAACAGGATTGGATCATTTATGATACCCCCATCCTGGTTGGTGAGGATGACATATTTACACTGACCCACTGCCATGTCAGCGAGATTGCGGGGCGACATCATTTGAACGAATTTTTCAGCGTCTGGACCAACTATCTCGACTTGTCTTTCGACCGCTACGTCGCAAAGAATGGCATGATCAACCAAATTCCAAAAGTTCTTCTCAGGGTCACCAAAATCTCTCGGAATATACATATGGTTGTATACTGAAAAGGCCTTCGCGCCCCATCGGACAGTAGCCTCAAAAAATGGACTTTTTCTTATCTGGGTCCCAAAACCAAAGTCGTCTTGAATAGGTTGCTGAAGATTAATCTGCGTCATTGATGATCCGCTCTCCCTCGTTGGCTTGAAAAACCGTCTCTGGCTATTAGTAAGTATGCCGCTACCAATGGTTCGGTCGACTTGATCCAACTACCATAAACCCCGCCGGCGTCTTTCATGTCTCGTAAAAGTTATTGTACTATTGTCTTTTAAATCTTAGAAATTAAACATGAGGAAAATCCTTTGAGTAGAATAGTGGGAACAATAGTTGCGATGGCCTTTCTAGCTGGTTGTGCGCAGGAAGTAAACGAATCTAAAGCTGCTAAAGATTCCGCCTTTGAAAAACAAGTGGGCACCCCCTTTGTCTTAATCGCTCGCTTGCATGCTTTACCTGAAAAAGCAGATGCACTCATAGAACTGTCTACGAAAGTAGATAAAAAAATTGAACAAGGTGAGCCGGGAATGTTGCTTCACACGTTTGATCAGGATCCGGATGACCCTCTGGGGTTCGTATGGACAGAGGTATATGCCAGTAGCGAGGCCTTTGAATACCATCTGCAAAACCCCGATCTTATTCAGTATCTAGAGGATACTGCGCCGATCACTGATAGTTTCACCGTTGAAGTTTATGGCACCCTCTCTGAATCCGCATGGTCAGCTGCTCAGGCCACAGGTGTTCCGTTTAAGCATTTTAAAACTCAAGCGGGTTACATTCGTGATCTAACCCCCTAGTTATCAGGGCTAAAGTTTTAGATCAACCTAGTCTGCCACATAGCACAAAAATATTATGGACTCATTTAGCACTACGTGCCTGCAGATACTATCCACGATGCGCTATCGAACATAATTCGTCCATCGATTTGATGGGATAAAAATAGATTAGCTAACCGCTTCTGTATGTTTTGCTTTCCCTCGTCATCAAGCTGGGCAAGGCCCTCACTAATGATCGGATTGATCGACAAGTAACTCGAAGCTGCGCAATTCGAGTCTTTACCATTGAACCAAACGATTTTCTTCTCAAGAGATTGGATTTCTATGTTGCGAAAACCTGCATTTACTAAAATTTCTTCGACATAATCTCTTTCTTGGAACGCAAAAGGGCTGGGAGATCTGGGCGGCGGTTTAGGGATATCAATATATTCAGTGACTACTTCCATGGACAAAGCGTGCCAAGGGTTAACCGCAGGTGATTGCCAGCAAACAAAAGAGAGGGCGCCGGTCGTGCTCAAGGCGTTATGAATATTCGAAAAAGCCTCCATGGGGTCTTCAAAAAACATAACCCCGAATCTCGAAAACGCTGCGTCGAACACAACATTACCTAAAGATTCAACTTGCACGTCTACGCAAGCAAAGCCAATATTTTCAACTTCTTCCGATCTTGCCAGCATTTTTGCTTTCTCCAGCATAGGCTCAGAGATATCCAATCCAGTTGCC
>MDTD01144318.1_pt1 | contig 10005 bp, 11 predicted proteins | sample 811221 | NCBI WGS metagenome assembly MDTD01 (sample SAMN05326646, study PRJNA326480) | marine metagenome | isolation source: seawater | place: Pacific Ocean: South West | collected 2011
ATTCATTAAAAAAAAAGTTGATCCAGTTTTTTTTAAACCTAAAACAAGAGCCCAGATTATAGGATGCCTTCCTCTATTTAATGGGAGTTCAGATGGATGATATCCAACAACTCCAAAATTTGGAATACTTAATATATTTTTTTTTAGTAATGATGGCCACCCGAAGCAGAATATTAAATCAGGCGATAGACTTTTAATCCAATTCTCTGCTTTAGACTCATTTATGTCATCAATGTATTTAAACGGCACATTATAAGGATTTCCAACCTTACTAATATCATAGTGATCAGAGTTAAATTTAGATAACTTTTTGGTGGCAATTCCAACAATTTTAATTTTGGGTTGGTTGATTATAGAACTTAAAAGTTCTTTTGAAAACTCTACACAACCAATAAAAAATATTTTCATAATTGATAAAATTCCTTAAAGATGATTCCTTCCAGATCAACAGATTTAATTATATCACATATCTTTTCTGAAGCCCCACCGTTTCCATAAGGATTAACCACAGATTTTGTTTTTCTCAGAAAATCATTTGAAAGTGCAACATTAATTGCACTAACAATACTAGCCTTATTAGTATCACAATTTATAACAGATTCTGCTTTAATTCTTCTTTTTTGACGATTTCCAATATTTATCGTTGGAACCTTGAAACTTGGGGCCTCTATCAATCCACTAGATGAATTCCCTATTACTAGTGATGAATATTTAAGAGCTGACAGATAATTTAATTGACCAAGAGACTTATATAATCCACCTTTAGAGGGATATTCAAAAAAGTACTTCTGAATTTTCTGATATATTATTCTTCCATCAGTATCAGCATTAGGCATTGTAAAAATTAACTTATAATCTGAAAATTCACCTAAAGCATTTAGAAGTTCGTCAATATATATCTCAGCAGTTTCTTTTTCAAGTGTTACAGGATGAAAAGTAATTAAAAAATACTTATCATTGTTTTTAAGGGATAATTTATCGAATAATTCTTTTTTGTTTTTTAATTTAAGTTTATGAATATTATCCAATCCAGGTGCACCTGAGTTATAAACTCTAGTAGGGTTTTCCCCCATTTGTATAACTCTTTTCCTGTAAACTTCGGTTGAGGTGAAATGTAGATGACTCATTTTGGAAATAGCATGCCTTATAGGTTCATCTATTAAGCCTTCAGTTGATTCACCTCCATGAATGTGAGCTATAGGTATTCTCGCAATCATTGCTGCTGTAGCAGATGCTAAACTTTCAAATCTATCTCCTAATAAAACAATAAGATCAGGGTTTAACTCTGATATTCCCTCTGCAATTGATATTAACCCTAAGCCTGTTGATTTTGATATACCTATAGGTGTATCTGACGATAAAAGTATTTCAATCTTTTTATCAATAGTAAATCCATCTTTCTCAATCTCCTTAAATGTTAATCCAAATTCAGGAGAAAGATGCATGCCGGTTACAATTATTTGTACCATAATTTCAGGGTCATCGTGAAACCCCTGTATAATCCATCTCATTAGGCCATATTCTGCTCTTGTACCTGTAATAAAACAAATTTTCATATAATATCAGATTTAGTTAACTTATGACCCTTTGATAAGCTACAAAGAGCCACCCTGCCTATGACTTCATCAATATTCATCGGAGATATTCCATCTCCTGGTCTAAGCATTATAAGATCTTTTCTTTCTATTCTAGATCCCTCTTTAATATCATTTTTTAGATGAATACTCTTTCTGACAATTGTTAGATTTTTTTCTTCGGAAGGGGATACAATTTTTGAATTTATTCCCAATGATTTTTCAATATTTCTTATACTAAGAATCATTGACTTCAACTCATTTGGAGCCAAAGAAGCCTTATGGTCAGGTCCAATTGATTTTTTGTCTAAAGTAAAATGTTTTTCAATAACACTTGCTCCCAAAGCAACAGCAGCAATTGGCACCTCAATTCCTCGAGTATGATCTGAATAACCAACATTAATATTGAATTTTTTTTTCATAGAAACCATTGCATTAAGGTTTACATCTTCATATGGTGTAGGATATTCTGTATTACAATGTAAGACCGTTATATTTTCTTTTTTTAACCCTTTTGAAGTAAGTATTTCAATTGCCATACTTACTTCATCCAAATTTGACATCCCTGTAGATAGAATAATTTTTTTATTGGTTTTAGAAATATATTCTAGGTAAGGTTTATTAGTAATCTCACCTGAAGGAATTTTAAAAATTGAAACATTCAAATCTTGTAAAATCTTTAGGCTTTCCTCATCAAATCCAGTTGATAAAAACTCAATTTGTTTCTCTTTACAACGTTTTATTAAAGAAGGGTACCAATTTTGAGGCATTTCTAAGCTTTTTAACATTTCAAACTGAGAATCGGATTTAGTTGTTTCATTTCTTGTTTGGTAATTAGCCTTTCTTGCAGTTTTAGATACTAAATTCTCTGATTTGAATGTTTGAAATTTAACAAAATCTGCACCTGCTTCAGCCGCAACATCAATCAGTTTTATTGCCTTTTCAAGATTCCCATCATGATTAACACCTGCTTCTGCAATAATTAATACTTTACTATTTTTCATTTCTATGTTTTGCAGGATTCCCAAAATAAATTGAATTATCTGGAATATTTGATAATACTACCGATCCAGCCCCTATTATAACATTTCTTCCTACAATTATGTTCTCTTTAATAATGCTATTTGCCCCTATAAATGACTTTTCCTTAACATGAACTCCCCCACATATTACTGCACCTGGTCCAATGTGGACTCCATCTTCAATTAAGGAGTCATGTTCAATAACCGAAGAAGTATTAATAATTACGTTATCTCCTATAGTGGAATTGTAGTTTAAACTAGAATTTCTGCCTATAAAATTTCCTTTGCCAATTTTTGATCCATTTGAAATAGACGAACTTGGATGTATTGCATTTACTAATTCTCCATTATTCTTAATAATATATTTTCCAATTTCATGTCTTTTTCTATTATTTCCAATAGCAATAAAGAATGATTTTCCTTCAATAAACCCTTTGGGGTTTTTGTCTGCTTCATGTCCTAAATATTGAATTGAAAAAGGATTAATATGTTTTTCTTTTGGCTCACAATATCCTTCTATATGGAAATCATCAATTATTAATGATTCAATAATCTCATATGAATGACCAGAGTATCCAATAATTATAACATTCTTATCCATAACATATATTACTTGGGATATTTACAATTCTTTTTTCTAAATAAATTGCGTTTTTTTGAGAATCTCTTTGGCAATTTTTATACATTGAGAGTTTGAACAAAAGTTTCCAAATAGGTCTTGTCAATATTTTGTTTTTATTTGTTTCTTTCAAGAATAAATCTCTATCTTTCTTGTTTTGAAGCTCTATACACATTAACCAGTAGTTCCATTCTGTATCAATAGGTTCTTTCTTTAATTTAAGCCCAATAGAAGGTAAATTATTTTTATAAAAATTATATAACTTCTTTTTTTCATTAATTTTTTTTGATAAGTTTTCTAATTGTGCTAGAGCTAGTGCTGCGTTTATATTGGGCATTCTGTAGTTATAACCAACTTGATCATGAATATATTCATAATTTGAAGAAACTTTAGCAGTTGTTGTCAAATGCCTAGCCTTGTTATATAAATTTTTGTTTTGAGTTACTATGCAACCACCACCTCCAGAAGTAATAATTTTATTACCATTAAAACTGTAAGCAGATAATAGTCCAAATTTTCCAGCACTTACTCCTTTATATTTACTACCAAAAGCTTCTGCAGCATCTTCTACCAAATTAATTCCCCACTTATTACATATCTTTTTTATTTGATCAATTTTTGACATAAATCCAAAAGTGTGCATTGGTACACAGGCTGAAATTTTTTTCCCTGTTTTTTTATTAAATGTTCCTTCTTCTCTTTGTATAGTATTTTCATCCAAAAAATCTTCTAAAGCCCGAGGACACATTCCCATGGTATCTATTTCAACATCAATGTAAATTGGTTTAGCTCCTATATATGAAATAGCATTTGAAGTAGCTACAAAACTTAAAGCTTGAGTTAGAACCTCTTCTCCTTGTTTAACACCTGCCAATATCAAACAAGTATGAAGAGCAGCGGTCCCATTCACACTTGCAACACTATATTTATTCTTAGTGTAAGATGAAATTTTCTCCTCAAGATCGACTATATAGCCTCCAACACTTGATACGAAAGTAGATTCTATCGCTTTATTAACATATTTTATCTCATTACCAGAAAAAATAGGCTCATGTAATGGAAATAAATCCCTTTCACTAAAATTGGACTTTAAAAGTTTTGAAAATAAATTAGGTTTCAACATCATCTACATTTTGTCGTCTAAAAATTTTTTCTTCTCAATATGGTTGAACTCTTCCAAAGTTTTTTTGAAAAATTCAATTATATGAGATCTTTCCCATATCAATTCCTCTCTGTAGTTTTCAAATGACTTTTTGAAAAATTCAATCTTGTTAAGGTCTTCTAGTTCACCATTTATAATTATTCCTATATTCTCAAACTTAACGAGATTGATTTTTTCTTTTTCAGAATAGAATTCTTCAAATGCTTTTTCGCCAGTAGTTTCAGATTCTGAAAAATAACATGGCCATTGATTTAAATTAGTTCTATTCCTGGCCTTTAATCTTGCTTCTTTTTCACTACTGCATTCTAGAATAGAATATCCTTTCGTATTTAAAAAAGAAATTGCTAGTTCTTTAAATGTTTTTAAATCTTGATCTGGATTTAATTTTGGAAAAAAAATATCTCTATTCTCTCCAAAAATTGTAGCCATTATACACAGTTCGGCAGCTTCTTCTTTTGATATGAAGTACCTTTTTATATCTGAAGGAGCGACTATTGGTTGATTCTTTAACAACCTCTTATTAAAACTGAATAATAAGGATCCATCTGAGAATAATACATTAGCAAATCTAGCTGATGAGACGTTAATTTTATTAGAATACTTAAACATAAATAGTTCCATGATTCTTTTACTTGCACCCATAATATTTACAGGATTAGCTGCTTTATCAGTTGATACGCAAAAATATCTTTTTGTTCCCTTTGAAATTGATTGTTGAATTGTCTTCTCAACATTAAAAATATTTGTCTCAATCAATCTCATTAGTGTGTATGGATCTTTCTCACTTCTTACATGTTTAAGTGCAGAGAGGTTTAAGACATAGTCATATTCTCCATCATTACTTATAAATTTATCATATTCTCTACTAGATATATCTAATGCATAGACACTGAAATCTCCATCTATATAACCATATGAGCTTCTGATGTCTCTTACTAATTCAACTAAATTATTTTCACTAATATCAACAACATGTATTTTTTTTGGATTGTTTTTAAATATTAATTTTACAACTTCTTGCCCTATAGATCCTGCTCCTCCAAGAACCAAAAATGAAGATTGTGAAATAATTTCATTCAGGATTTTACTTTTATCATTTATTTCTTTTTCAAAAATGGAAAAAGATTTATTTAAATAATTTAATTCCATTTATTTATATTATATACCTTCCATCGAAAAGCTTTGTTTTACCATAATCAAGCTTAATAAATTCCTCCCACTCAGTTAATATTAATGTTATTTCGTTTTTGAGATTATCAATTTTAATTTTATTAAGTATTCTAATAGATTTTTTGTCCGGTTTTTTGGTCCAATAGTGATTTATATCGTTCATTATTGTCTCTTCTGTAACCATTGGGTCATAAATTTCAAGAGCTGCGCCTGCTTTATGAAGCTTCTCAGTTACATAAATTGCAGGTGACTCTCTAGAGTCATTTGTGTTTGCCTTAAATGCCCATCCTAATATTGTAATTGTCTTTTTATTCAAATCTCCTCCAGAGTAATCAATAACTTTTTGAGCAAAACGGTCTTTTTGATAGTCATTTATTTTAACAACTTGATGCCAATATTCTGCAACTTCGTTTAAGCCATAAAATTTACATAGATAGACTAAATTCAAAATGTCCTTTTGAAAACAGCTTCCGCCAAATCCAACAGAAGCTTTTAAAAAATGAGGCCCAATTCTGTGGTCCATTCCAATCGCTTTTGAGAGCTCCCCTATATCAGCTCCAGTTTTTTCACATAATGCAGATAAACTATTTATTGATGATATCCTTTGAGCTAACATAGCATTAGACGCTAATTTAGAAAGTTCAGAGGACCATACATTTGTAGTAATAATTTTTTCTTTTGGGATCCAATTACTGTAAATTTCAACTAATGCTTTAACTGCTTCTTGTCCAGACACTGTAATATCCCCTCCAATTAACACCCTATCTGATTTAAATAGATCTTTAATAGCAGTACCTTCAGCTAAAAATTCAGGATTAGAAAGAATTTCAAAATTTATATCAGTACTATTATCTGTCAATATATCTTTTATTTTTTCAGCCGTTCTAATAGGGAGCGTAGACTTTTCAACTACTATTTTATTGCTTTGAGAATACTTAGCAATATCTTTTGCACATTTTTCAACAAATCTAAGATCAGCAGCCATTCCTGCACCCTCACCCTCTGTTTTTGTTGGAGTATTAACCGCCATAAAAATCATTTCAGCTTGTTCTATAGCCCCCTTTATATCATTTGAGAAGAATAAATTTTTTCCTCTTACTTTGCTAACAACATCGGCAAGACCGGGTTCATATACTGGTAAATTAACTAAAGGTCCATTCCATGCCTCTATTTTTTCAATATTTTGATCTACGACAGTTACTTTAATACTCGGACATTTAAGTGCTATAACTGACATGGTTGGTCCCCCAACATAACCAGCTCCGATACAACAAATGTTTTTTATTTTCATATTATTTATTTAAAAGCCATGAAGAAGATTGAATCTTATCTCCAAGGCCTTCAATTAGACCAATATTTAATTCATTACAAACCATAACTTCCGGAATACTACTGTTATTTTGATCACCACCATTAGCAAAAAATAAATCGTATTTCTTATTATTTTTTTTAGCTAAGAAAGCTAAAGTCTTACATTGCGCTTTGTCAGTGTCAATAGACATAAATGCTTTATCAACAATTCCAAGTGCTTTTATAATAGTAATTCTTTCATCTTCTTTCATAAATTCTTTACTACCTTTTAATTTTCGCTGATGGTCATTATTAACAATCACCCACAACAAATCCCCTTTTGATTTAGCCTTTTCAAATAATTCTAGATGTCCTTTGTGCAGTGGGTTAAAATATCCAGAAACTATAATTGCCTTTAACTTTTTCATTTATAATCTATTATAGTCGTCTTCAATTCGGACAATGTCATCCTCCCCAAAATAGCTGCCAGTCTGAATTTCAATAAATACAAGCTTTTTCGAACCCTTATTTTCAATACGGTGTTTTGAGCCTTGGGAAATTAAAACTGTATCGCCATAACTTAATTCTCTTACTTCACTTTCTATCGTTACAGTAGCATAACCATCAACTATTGTCCAGACTTCTGATCTTTTATTATGATACTGATAAGAGAGTCTTTCTCCAGGATTAATTTCAATCCTTTTAATTTTATACTTTTTTTCGTCATGTAAAACAAAAAAACGACCCCAGGGTCTTACTTCACGTTCTATTGATATCATTTATAATTTAGAGTTAAATAGTATAATATGCTCCCTATCTGGAGAAAATTTAGAGGCTAAATAAAAACTTACTTTTCTTCCAATTAAATTTTCAATTTTATTCTCTAATTGAGTTATATAATCCATGTTCAGTCCTTTACCAATTAGGAAGACCTCAATATTACCTGAGTCATTTCCTCTTGCATAATCTCCAACTAAGATTATCTGATCTACATCCCCCATCCTCTCAAGTACTGTCTCAACAAGGTCTTCAAGACCAAGATGCTTAAGAACTACTTTTCTTAATACATCAAATAAGGGGTGATCAGTATTTGCCTTATATTCAACTTTATTATTAATCTTGACTTTTTTTAAATAACCTGCTCCTTGTAAATGATTTAGTTCTTTCCTTATACCATTAGTAGATTCACCCATCTCTGAGGCTAATCCGTTTAAGTATCCCCTATTAGCTTGCGATACAAAGAACTTTATTAAAAGTCTTAGTCTAGTTTTCGATGTAATTAATTCACCTAGCAATTTGTTTTATTTAAAATTAATTCACGGCTCCGCCACATGAGCTACATTGCACATATGACTTAAATATTTTATAAAAAAAATTAAACAGCTTGAAGTCTAAGAGTAACAATCATTCCTAAACTTTGAAGTTCTAATTTTATTTTATTTTTGTGTGTTTCTATAATCTTACCAGTCTTTCCTGATAATATACCCTCAGAAATTTTAAAAAGTTGACCTTTTTTAAAGCTTGATAATGAAACTGATTCATAAACACCTTTAAGATATCTCTTCATTAATTCTACTTCCTTCTCTCTTATTACAGCAGGTTTTCCTAGCCAAAATAAATATCTAACAATACCAAAAACCGAAAAAACATCATTACGCTTATCATCTTCGATAAAAACCAACACATATGAAGGCATAAGTGGTTTTAAAATCTTTTTCTTACGATCAGAATATTGCTTAATGACCTTTGTGGTTGGACAATAACACTCTATTCCCATTTTATTTAAGCCATCTACAACTTTAATTTCCTGATTGGGTTTTGTATAAAGTACAAACCATTTTTTCATAGTTTCTAATTAATTAGTAAGTTTAATAAATTAATATCAAGTCACAAAAGTACTTAAAAAAAAGTAAATTTATATTATATTTTTAATTTTTTTAAGATTTATTCAATTTTCTTAGAAAAGAATCTATATAATTTACATACATGTTTTTTAAATTTATATTTGATTAAATACATCAAATGAAAAATATTTTAGTTACAGGTGGTGCAGGATTTATAGGCATGAATTTGATTAAAGTTTTGATTAAAAATGGGCACAATGTAACATCTATAGATAATTACTCAACAGGTAAAAAGTCTAACGAGTTTAATGATGCTAGATATATAGATGATGATATTGAGAATATAGTTAAGCTTAATTCAGAATTTGACACATGCTTTCATTTGGCTGCACAGTCCAGGGTTCAGCCTTCTTTTGACAATCCTAGAGAAACCTTTAGAGTTAATGTAACAGGTACCATGAGGGTATTAGAATGGGCTAAAAATAAAAATGTAAAGGTAATTTATGCTGGCTCCTCATCAAAACATCATAATCCTTCAGATTCTCCATATGCTATGTATAAATTTTTAGGTGAGGAAATCTGCAGATTATACAAAAAATCATTTGATGTTAATGTAGAAATCTCAAGGTTTTATAATGTTTATGGTCCAGGAGAAAATATTGATAGTAAGTTTGGTAATGTACTTGGTATTTGGACCTCACAAATAATGAAAAATGAACCGGTTACAATTGTTGGAGATGGAAACCAAAAAAGAGATTTTATACATGTTTATGACCTAGTTGAAGGATTAGTTAAGATTGCGGAAGCTAATATTAGTAATAATGATGGTTGGGAACTTGGTACAGGAGTAAATTATAGCATTAATGAGCTTTTCAGTTTTTTTAACAATAAATTTAAAATTAAGTCAATTACTATCCCTGATCAGCCAGGCAACTACAGAGAAACATTAAGAATTAATGATGGCGCAATAAAGCTATTAAATTGGAAACCAAAAGATAGACTAAAACAACACATAGAAAATTTAAATATTTTGTAGATTAATTTGTTTGAAAAAATGTATCATAGTGTAATAATATTATGATTTTAAAAATTCTCTACAGATTTTTAATGTAATCCTACTGAGGGTTACTGTTTAACCATCTATTACAATTGTGTCAATAAAATAATCTAAAAAAAGGTAAATATGATCAAACTATAAACTCTATTAAATGTTGTATATATTTATAAATAGTTTAATTTTGCAATTCAAAAATTAACAATGTACGCAGTAGTTGAAATACAAGGGAGTCAATTTAAAGTTGAAAAAGATCAAAAGCTTTTTGTA
>MDTD01034733.1_pt1 | contig 10004 bp, 10 predicted proteins | sample 811221 | NCBI WGS metagenome assembly MDTD01 (sample SAMN05326646, study PRJNA326480) | marine metagenome | isolation source: seawater | place: Pacific Ocean: South West | collected 2011
GGTTTTTTCAAGATTACAATTTAAATAAATCTACTTTATCCATTTTTTCCCATGTAAATTCACCTTTATTTGTTGGCTTTCTGCCAAAGTGACCATAGGCTGAGGTTATCTCATAAATTGGATTGTTTAATTTTAGCATTTCTCTAATTCCTCTAGGAGATAGATTAAAATTATCCTCAATAATTTTTTTTACTTTTTCAACTTTACCTTCATCTCCATTATTCAATTTTATAAAAATTGATAATGGTTTTGAAACTCCAATTGCATAAGCAAGCTGTATTAAGCATTTGCTAGAAATTCCTGATGCAACAATATTCTTAGCTAAATAACGTGAAGCATAAGCCGCAGATCTGTCAACTTTAGTCGGATCTTTGCCTGAAAATGCACCTCCACCATGAGGAGCTGCACCTCCATACGTATCAACTATAATTTTTCTCCCTGTCAAGCCGGTATCACCATCAGGACCTCCAATTATAAATTGACCTGTAGGATTTATGTAAATTTCTTTGGGGTTTAAATCTGTTAAGAAATTTTCTGGAATTGATTTTTTTATATATGGCATCACTTCCTCTCTAACTTTTTCTTGATTAATATTTTTTGAATGCTGCGTAGAAATTACCACAGATGTAACTTTTACAGGTTTATCGTTTTCATATAACATTGTAATTTGGCTTTTGGAGTCTGGTTCAATACCTTTTAAATTTCCATTTTTTCGATCCTCTGCCATCAATCTTAAAATTTTATGGGAATAATGTATTGGAGCAGGCATTAAATCTTCTGTTTCATTACAAGCGTATCCAAACATAATTCCTTGATCTCCCGCACCTTCATCTTTATTGTCTCTAGAATCTACTCCCATTGCAATGTCTGATGATTGTTCGTGAAGAAATGTTTCTATGTTTGCTGTTTTCCAACTAAAACCATTTTGATCATATCCAATATCTTTTATGCAATCTCTTACTTTAGAAATTAATTCTTCTTTTTCTATTTTAGGACCCCGAATTTCACCAGCTAATACGACTTTATTTGTTGTTGTTAATGTTTCACAAGCAACTCGTGATACAGGATCTTTTGCTAAATAAGAGTCAACAACCATATCAGAAATTCTATCGCAAACTTTGTCGGGGTGACCTTCTGAAACAGACTCACTTGTAAAAAGATAGTTTTTATTTAGCATTTTTGTTTCTGTAAATTAAAAAGAATAAAAGATATGTAATTAAAAGTATGTAAAAGATCAAATCATTTTTAATTTTATTTGATCTTATTAGCGGTACTTCAAATTCAATGTTTCCTGTTTCATTACGATTCAATTGTTTAATAATATTACCTTTATTATCAATTACAGCGCTTATACCTCGATTAGCAGATCTTAATACAAAAGTATTATTTTCAATTGCTCTAAAAATGGATTTAGAAAAATGCTGGTCAGGCCCTATAGATTGACCAAACCATCCATCCTCTGAAATATTAATAATAAGATTTGTTTCTACATCTGAGGTTTGAATTAAGTCAGTAAAAATAATTTCATAGCAAATTAAAGGTAAAATATTGAGTTTATCAAATATAAGATTTTTATTCATAATACCTTTCAAAAAAGATCCATGACCCTCGGTAATTTTTTTTAACCCTAAATTACTTAGAAATTTTTCAAAAGGTAGAAATTCGCCAAATGGTACTAGTTTTTTTTTATCGTATCTTTGAATGATATTAAAATTAAAATCTACCATAAGCATACTATTATAAAAATTACCTGATTTTAAATCTAATTTATTTGATCCGAAAATTATATGATGTTCTTTTGAAAAACTTTTAGAAATTATACTTTTAAAATTTAAAACCTCTTCATAACTTCTTCCGCTAAAAACGCCCTCTGGCCAAATAAATAAGGTTTTTATATTTTTATCTGGAGAACTATACTTTACTAATTTTTTAAACCTATTCTCAATTTTTTTGTCATCCAAGTTATATTCTAAATCAAAACTAGGAGAGATTATTTTGACGAATATTTTTTCTTTTGTTACTTTTAATATCTTTTTATTTCTATTAATTTCAAAGTTCCCATAAATATACAAACTAAATATTAAAAAGGCAGCAAATAAAAAACAAATTAATTTTTTTATTTTATCAATTTTAAAAAAAAAAATTACAGGCAAAGTAAAAAAGGTGATTAATATTAAATTATAAGAATACAAACCTATTATATTAAGAATTTGAATAATCTCATTTGCCCAGGTAGTACTATAAGCCCATAAATTCCAAGGGAAACCTGTAAATAATTTTGATCTTAAATAGTCGGAGAAAGCTATACTTCCTGAGAAAAAAAATAATGAAGTAAAATCAAACTTCAAGAATGGCCCAACAATTATAATTGTTACAGCCATAAAAAAACTTAAAATTAAGGGTATCAATATTAAAGCAAAAGGAATTAAAGTTTTAAAATTTTCTTCAAATGTTAGTGAATTAGTAATCCAAGATATACCACTTAAATAAAATCCAAAACCGAAAGATAAACCAAATATAAATAAATTTATCTTATACGGTTTTTTTCGATAAACAGCTTTAGATTTTTTATTTATATAAACAATTAGATAAAAACAGATGGGAAAAATTAAAAAATTAATAATTGTTATATTGAAAGGTTGAAAAGATAATGTTGCAAGAGAACCAATAATAAATGGTATGAAAATTATTATTAAAAAACGGTTATTTAAATAATTTTCAAACATTTACTATGTTAAAATATTTATTTTCTACTCGAGCCATTTTAGTAAAATCCTCTTTTTTTTTATGATCATGCCCAAACAAATGAACCAAACCGTGTATCCATAATTTATCAAATTCTTTTTTAAATTTATTTAGAGTTTGTTTATTATTCAGTTTATTTAAATTTATAATTATATCACCAAGATATATCTCCTCTTTTAATTTTAATTTTTTTTTTAGCACTTTTTTCGTATAAAAAGGAAATGATAGCACATCTGTTATTTTATTCTTTTTTCTAAATTTTTTGTTAAGATTTTTTATTTCTCTATTTCCTGAGAGTAATAAAGTACAAATAATTTTATTATTTATAAACTCATCACTTTTTTTATTAATTTTTTTGATTTTTCTAGTTATATAGCTTTTTGGATTTTTGATGTAACTGAGCCAATTGATATTGTTTGTAATTACATTAATTTTGATCATCAGTGCTTTTATTTTGATAAGCTCTAATGATTTTTGAAACAAGTGGATGACGTATTACATCATTATGATCAAATTCTATTATTTTAATTTCCTTTAAATTTTTCAAAATATTTTTTGATTTAATTAAACCAGAATGAGATTTATTTATTAAATCGACTTGGCTCGGGTCACCATTAACAACTAATTTGGAATTTTCTCCAATTCTTGTCAAAAACATTTTAATTTGGGTTTCTGTTGCGTTTTGAGCTTCATCTAAAATTGCAAAACAATTTTTTAACGTTCGTCCCCTCATAAAAGCTAGTGGAGCTATCTCTATTTCACCGGTCTCAATTTTTTTATCAATTTTTTCAGCACCAAATAGTTCGTATAAAGCATCGTATAAAGGTCTTAGGTATGGATCAACTTTTTCCTTCATATCACCAGGTAAAAAACCTAATTTTTCCCCTGCTTCAACTGCCGGCCTAGATAAAATTACTCGATCAATTTTTTTTTCCATCAATAATGTAACTGCAACAGAAACTGCTAAAAAACTTTTACCTGTACCCGCGGGTCCTAGTGACATTATAATTTCGTTTTCCTTTAAGGCTTTTATATACTCTGATTGTTTTTCAGATCTCGCTATAACTGATTTTTTTGGCGTTTTAATTAATTGTTTAAAACTTTTTACGTTCGACTCTTCTATCTCAAAATTTTTTTTCACTGACAAAACTATATCTTCTTTTTCAATAATATTCGTCAAAAAATATTTATTTATTAAAAATTTTATTGCATTACAAAATATTGATAGTTTTTCTTTATCGCCTTTACACGTTATTGAGTTACCTCTAAAATACACATCTGTGCTTGTTAATTTTGAGAGATTTTTTAAATTCTGATCAAATTGGCCCACTATAGCTAACAGCATCTCATTGTTGCTTATAGATATGTTCACTGTTTCGTTATCAATTTTTTTAATAATAAGATTTTGTTCTAGTTTGCTTATTTCTGACATTTAGTTAGGCTGCGAAGCTATTATAGTTTAAATTTGTAACAATTTCACCGTAAAGGGTAATATGATTTCCCTCTAAAATTTTAACATTTTTTATTTTACCAGTTAAATTTTCATTGCTCTCAACAATAACTGAGTTAAAATGCTCGTCTCGTCCAAAATACTTATTTTGATCCCTCATTTTATTTTCGAATAAAACATTAATCGTTTTGTTAGTTAATTTTTTTCTATATTGAATTTTTACTTTCTCCGCAATTTCTTGAAATTCTACTAATCTATCTTTTGCATCTTTTTGATCTATGTTTTTCAATTTAAAAGCGGGTGTTCCTGGTCTGGCGCTAAATATAAAGGAATAAGAATTAATAAACTTAATATCTTTCATCAATTTAATGGTTTCTTTAAAATCATCGTAGGTTTCGCCAGGATATCCTATTATAAAATCACTTGAAAATTTTATATTTGGTTTAACTTTTATCAAACTATTTATAACCTCTAAGTAATCTTTAATAGTGTGTTTTCTATTCATAGCTTTCAATATCTTGTTTGATCCGCTTTGAATAGGTAGGTGAATTAATGGCATTAATTTTTCACAACTTTGATGAGCTTCAATTAAATCTTTGGTAAAATCTGTTGGATGCGATGTTGTATACCTTATTCTTTTTAAATTTTTAATCTTAGAAATTTCAAAAATTAAATGTGAAAGTTTATTATTTTGATTATTGTAAGCGTTTACATTTTGTCCAAGTAAAGTAATCTCTCGTGCTCCGTTTTCAACTAATTGGTTTGCTTCTAAAACTAATTCTGTAATTGATCGAGAAAATTCCGCTCCACGTGTATACGGCACAACACAAAACTTACAAAATTTATTACAGCCTTCTTGAATGGTAAGAAACGATGAAATTTTGTTATTGGAGTTTTTCAAAGAATTTAGACTGTCAAATTTATCTATAACTTCAAACTCTGTATAATTAATTGGTTTAGATTTTGTTTCCAACTTTGAAATAATGTCATTAATTTGATGATATGATTGTGGCCCGATAACAGCATCTATGTATTTCTCTTTTTTTAATAAGATATCACCTTCCGCCTGAGCTACACAACCCACAATCAAAACAATCGGTTTTGTTTTTTTTCTAAATGCCTTCTTTACTCTTCCAATATCATGATAAACTTTTTCAGTAGCTTTCTCCCTAATATGACAAGTGTTTAAAATGTAACAACATGCTTCATTTAAGTTTTTTGTAGGAATATAATTAATTTTTTTTACCAAATCTAAAATACGATTACTATCGTACTCGTTCATCTGGCATCCTAATGTTTTAATGAAAATTTTTTTATACAATTTATTTTTTTATTTTTGATCCATAAAGTTCTAATTTATGATCAACTAATTTATATCCTAGCTTATTCGCAATTTTAACTTGTAAGGCTTCTATATCCTTATCTACAAACTCAACTATCTCACCACTATTAATATCGATCAAATGATTGTGGTCATCATTTATTTCATATCTAGCTTTTCCTGCTTTAAAATCATGTTTTATCAAAATACCAGCCTCCTCAAAAAGTTTAACCGTTCTATAAACTGTAGCGATGCTTATTTTATCATCTATTTGAGAGACTCTCTTGTGAAGCTCATCCACATCTGGATGATCTTTAGAACCGTAAATCTCTTTGGACTCAGATAAAATTTTTGCGATAACTTTTCTCTGGTCCGTAAGTCTTACGCCTTTTTCTTTACACTTATTTTCTATGTTACTCATTAATTTATTAATTTAACTTAAATATAGAGGTTTTATCAAATTTTTTTCTAATAAATTTTTTTTGACCAAAAGCTCAATATTAGCAAGGTTAAATTGACCAAGATCTTCATTTTTAAATCCAAAAATATTTATTTTCTTGGATATTTTTAATCCTTTTGCAACTGCTAAAGAGGCTCTTATAGAGGAAAAGCTCCCTGGCCCATTATTTACAAGGATCGAAAAGTTATTGTTGATATTTACTTTATATTTTTTTATTAATTTTAATATGTTTACAACTAACTGATCATTATCAAAATATTTTTGATCAAAATCATGTATATGAAAATTATTATTAATTCTTAACCCTATTTTATCACTTTTGCCTATGCAATTTAAAATTAAAAAATCTTTTATCATTTTTTTATTTATAACTATGTTACTTTTTAATAACAATTTATATTCTAATGTATCAGTCAAAAACATTAATGACTTTGGTATTATATCATTAATGTACCATAGGTTTGAGGAAAATAAATACCCATCTACAAATATTAAAATTTCTGATTTTATAGAGCACTTAAAAATACTTGAGAAGAACAAAATTCACTTTGTTTCTCCAAAAAACTTTGAGTATGAATTAAAAAAAAATAAAGTACAAAGGAAAGTTCTATTAACAATTGATGATGGATTCACATCCTTTTATGAAAATGCTTGGCCTATACTTAAAGAAAAAAAAATTCCATTTATTTTATTTGTAAGTACACGCGAGGTTGGTGCCTTTAACTACATGACGTGGGACCAAATAAGAGAAGTTAATAATGAGGATTTTGTTGAAATAGGAAATCATAGTCATTCTCATGAATATCTTGTTGATGAAAATAAAGATTTAATAATTGAGGATATAAAAAAATCAATTACAATTTTTAAAAAGGAATTAGGAAAAAATTCTGATTTCTTTTCATATCCTTTTGGAGAATACAGTTTAGAATTCAAGGACATAATTAAATCTTTAGGATTTAAATATGCTTTTGGACAACATTCCGGGGTAATGGATGAAACTAAAGATTTTTACGAACTTCCGAGATTCCCAATAAATGAAAAATATGGAGAAATAAAGAGATTTAATTCACTTACTAAAACATTACCTTTTAAATATAAAAAAATTATACCTGACGAAAAATATCTTTTACAAAATAAAAATCCACCTAAAGTTAAAATTGAATTTTACGATGTAAAAAATTTAAAATCTGTAAGTTGTTACTCAAATGAGGGAAATAGGTGGAGGCAAACGAATATTAAATTTGAAAACGAAAATATGTTGTTGATTAATATAGATGAGAAGTTTGTTGGAGAAAGAGGTAGAATAAACTGTTCCCTCAGAGATCCCAGTGGATTTTGGAGATGGCTTGGATTACAATTTGTTATAAGTGATAAATAGCTTAAGAACTCAATTCAATTTTTTTTACTGAATTAACCAATTTCACTGGCTCGAAATCAGTTAATCTATTTTGTCTAATAATTTGGTTTAAAATTTTAGTATATTCTGATCCTGTCTGAGCGTAATTATTTAAAGTTTCTGTTAATTCTAATCCTGCTATTTTTTTGTTTTTTTCTCTTAAAGTTAATCTTTTTTGTCTAAATTTTGAATAGCTTTTATGTGTGTTGAGATTATTTTGATAAGCTTTCACTGAAGCTCTTAAAATTGGAAATTTTAAAATTTTATGATTTTTATTGCTCTCTCTGTCAAGCGGTGCGATACCTTGCCCGCTCCAAGTCCATTGTCCAAAGATAGCATTTCCCTCTAGAGCAAATCTTGAGGTTCCCCAACCACTTTCTTTCGCTGCTTGCGCTAAAGCAATTGAAGTGGGAATTATATCCATTCTAATTAAAAGCTCCTTTAAATTACCTTTTTTAACTTTATATTCTAATAATTTTTGTCTAATCCATTGTTTTTCTAAATCTGTGGTAAACTTTTTATTGGATACGACTAGTAATTTTTCTCTATCAGCTAATATTCTCTCATTTTCAGCCACGATTAAAGGTAAAACTATTTTTATAAAAGTTTCTTTTTTTAACTTTGTGCTTTGTAGTTCATCTAGATCTCTTGGAAATTGAGTAAAATAAATAGGTTTTACTAATTTTTTAGAACGCACCTGTCCAAGATCATACTCTACATCCTTAAAAAGATTTAAAACTGTTTCTGTCTTTAAATTTAAATTAGGTAAAATTACTTCATCTACACTTTTTCTTTTAACTTCAAATTTCTTCTGTTCTTTTTTTTCAATTTTTTTATCTTGTTTTTTTATATCTGGTTTCTTTGCTTCTTTTTTTATTTCTGGTTTTTTTATATCTTTTTTAGACTCTAGTTTTTTAGTTTCTTTTTTAATTTCCTTTTTTGTCTCAATTTTTTTGACAATTTCGTCATCGGATAAATAATTCAGGCCACTAAATATAACTGTAGAAAGTATGGCAACTGATGAGATAGCTATAATTACTTTTTTGGCTTTTTGAGGCTCAATCTGCTGCTTATAAATTCCATGGAATAAATCTGTTAACATATTTCCAAAAAATTCGTAAATTACTTTACCAAGTTTTGGAATGATGTTTAGGAAGTTTAATCCTATTTGACCAAGATTGTTCCAAGCATCTTTTAATGCTCTACCAATTTTTCTATTAGTATCGAGTTTGAAATTTTCTAATTTCCTTATTGCTCTATTTTTATCTTTAATTTTACTTTCTTTGTATTCTCTAAGATTAATTTTAATTTTAGCAACAGGTTTTACAAAGTTGTCTCTCAAGAAATTTGACTTAAAATCTTTTGGTATAATAATTTTATTTTTTTTTAGAATAAGTTCTAATTGACCTGAGGTTAGGTTCTTCCTGCTTTTTACGTAATCTTTAATTTCTTTTACATCATAAATATAAGCTAGCTCTATTAGCTTATCTCTATAACTTAATTTTTTCTTCATTGTGTAGCCTCTACGGAATTTACCTCTTTAACATAATGTTTTAGAAGATTTTGAACCCCTTGTTTCAAAGTCATTAATGAACTTGGACAACCAGAGCAACTTCCTTGCAGCTGAACTTTAACAACTCCATTTTCAAAAGATTTAAATTTAATATCTCCTCCATCTCTTGCCACAGCTGGCCTAATTTTGGTATCTAAAACTTCTATAATTTTATTCACAGTCTCGCTATTATTATTGCCATTATTTAAATTTTTTTCATATTTTTTTAATATTGGTTCACTATTTTTCTCAAAATAATCATTTAAATGAGAAATAACCATTGGTTTCAGCTCGTCCCATGATATCTCTTTGTTTTTTTTTACTGATAAAAATTTATCAGATAGCAAAATTAGCTCCACACCTTTGAAATTCAATAATTCTTTTACAAAAGGTATAGATACTTCGTTTATCTGCTCTTTTTTGAATTCCTCAGTTCCGGCGGTTGATATAAGCCTTTCTGATAAAAATTTTAGAGAATCTGGATTTGGTGTTTTTTCTATCTGTATCATAAGAGGTTTATATTATATCAATCCTACTTTTTCACGTATATTTTTTAAGTTTTCCTCAGCAATAACATTAGCTTTTTCAGTCCCTTTATATAAAATTTTTTTTAAATGTGATTTATCATTAAGTAATTTCTTAATTTCTTTTCCAACTGGCGTTATTTCACTTATTAGAACTTCAGCTAGTTTATTTTTTAAAAGAGAATATTCTTTTCCTGCCATTTCTGAGATAATTTTTTCTAAACTACTTTTTGTTAATTCAGAATAAATAGTTAAAAGATTTAAAGCTTCTGGTTTATTTTTTAGGAACTTTAATTCGCCAGGTATTGAGTCGGAGTCTGATTTAGCTTTTTTTATTTTTTTATTAATTTCATCAGCAGTATCTTTTAAATTTATTCTTGAATAGTCAGATTCTTCAGATTTGCTCATTTTTTTTGTACCATCTCTCAAGCTCATAATTCTGGAAATATTTTTAGATATTAATGGTTCTGGTAAAGGTAAGAAATCTTTACAATTAAAATCCTTATTAAATTTCTGAGCTATATCACGAGATAATTCTAAATGTTGTTTTTGATCA
>MDTD01038915.1_pt1 | contig 10004 bp, 5 predicted proteins | sample 811221 | NCBI WGS metagenome assembly MDTD01 (sample SAMN05326646, study PRJNA326480) | marine metagenome | isolation source: seawater | place: Pacific Ocean: South West | collected 2011
TTAAATCAGTATCCTTAATTTCCCAACTGGGTAAGAAGGTGATTTTAGGATCTAATTTGAGTGATCTTTTTTGATCTTCGATTAAATTAGATTGTGGTTCAATCGTACCCATTTGAGAAATGGATTGAATGCCACGAAAATATAAATAGATTGTGTTGTAAGCAAATTGAGGCATTAACCAGAAAATAATGATAATTGCACTGACTATCCCGCAGGCTAAAAATAATGCATTTCCTTTTTGGTTATTTATCATTTTTAAGTTGATGTTCAAAGCCACAATAGTTTAAACCTAATGGATGCATGATTCAATTCATGCTTACTTATGAGGTTGATTAGGGGCTTATATAATCATTTGAAACACAAGGCTAATTTGCCCATACTTTCACCAGACTCTAACCATTGATGTGCATTAGCAACATCTTCTACCGCAAACACCCTAACTTTTGGCGGCGGAATCTGCTTATCATTAACCATACTCATGAGTCCGTTGAGGCAATCCGTTTTCAATAACTCATATTCAAAAAGAAAACTCAGATTAAAACCTACTAGGGCTTTATTGTCGGTGATTAAATCAAGGGGATTGAAGTGTGGTGTTTTTAATAAGCCAAAAGCCGCCTTCAAATAGCTGAGTTTGCCACCTTCTTTCGGCAGAAGATTATGTGAGCCGTATGACACTAATCTCCCTGTTGCTTTCAAAACCTCGTAAGAAAAACGAAGGGTGGTGTAACCATTCGCATCAAATACAGCATCGAAATTATTACCGTATTTCTGCCTAATCTGCCGATAGTCGAAACCTTGATCTCCTCGAGCAAAAACATCAATCGCCCCCAACCTATTAACATATTCTTTCTTAACTGGATTACCCACAACACCTACCACTCTATGCCCACGAGCCGTAGCCAGATTTACTAATGCCGAACCCACGCCTCCAGCCGCAGAATGTACCAGCAACAAAGACTCAGGAGGCAAATTGAAAATCTGATACAAAGCATAATAAGCCGTCATATGAGCCGCTATAAAACAGGAGCCTTGCTCAAGCGTAAAATATTCTGGGAGTTTAATAACTTGATTCTGAGGCAGGCAAAGTCGACTTGAATAACCGTTGAATAAAGTAAAACCAATTACTTGATCTCCGACTTGAAATTGCTCGACTTTATTGCCTACCTGTGAGACCCGCCCGCTCACTTCAAAACCAGGCGTTATAGGCCAACCTACATATTCTTTAGCCGACTCATAAACTCCCATACGTACAAGAACATCCGCGTAGTTGATTCCTGAATAAGAAACATCAATCAGTACATCATCTGATCCATGGCACTCGGGATCACTCGATTCCTGAAGTGTCAGCTTGTCATAACCACCAGCCGAAGCTATTAAAACTTTTCTCATATTTACTCAAAAAAAAACCGGTACAAAATCATACTCAATCTTATACCGGGTTGCTTGTATTAATTCTACTTCAAATCGAAACGATCAGCTTGCATTACCTTCGTCCAAGCACTGACAAAGTCACGAATGAATTTTCTTCTGCCATCATCAGCAGCATACACTTCAATGATCGTACGTAATTCAGCATGCGATCCAAATACTAGATCTACTGGTGTTCCAGTCCACCGTATTTTGCCGGTATTACGATCAACAGCATTATAAATGCCTGCTTCCGTAGATGACTTAACCCACTCATTGGACATATCCAGAAGATTTACAAAAAAATCATTACTCAAGACTCCTGGGTTGTCAGTGAAAACTCCGTGACTGGATTGTCCAGAATTAGCATTGAGCACACGCATTCCACCAATAAGTGCCGTCATTTCCGGAACGCTCAACTGCAACATATGAGCTTTATCCACTAACATGTAAGTCGGGTTGAAACCTGCACTGGAATGGTAATAATTTCTGAAAGCATCTGCCTTCGGTTCCAGATCGTTAAACGAAGCTACATCTGTAAGTTCTGCAGTAGTATCCATTCTGCCTGGCTTGAAGGGCACCTTAATCCTAAGATAACCATAATCGCGGACTGCTTTCTCAATAGCGGCCGCACCACCAAGAACCACAACATCGGCAAATGATACTTTTTTGCCACCACTCAGTTGGGAGTTAAAATCCTGCTGCAAGCTCTCCAGTTTAGCTAGCACTTTAGCAAGCTCAGAAGGATCATTCACTGCCCAGTCCTTTTGCGGAGCTAGTCTGATTCTAGCTCCGTTAGCTCCACCGCGCATATCTGTTCCTCTAAAACTAGAGGCTGAAGCCCATGCGGTACGAACTAGCTCACTTACACTCAATCCTGAACCGAGAATCTTAGCTTTTAGCTTCTTCACATCATCAGAGCCAATAAGCTTATGATTTACAGCGGGGATAGGGTCTTGCCATATCAAAGATTCTGAAGGCTTGTCACTACCGAGGTAACGCCCTGCAGGGCCCATGTCACGATGAGTCAATTTAAACCATGCACGAGCAAAGGCATCCTCAAACTGGTCCATATTATCTCGGAATCGTAAAGCAATCTTACGATAAGCTGGGTCAGCCTTCAGTGCAAGATCTGTGGTTAACATCATCGGAGCATGACGCTTGCTAGGATCATGGGCATCCGGAACCATATTATCGGTGCTGGGACTGGTAGGTCGCCACTGTTTGGCACCAGCTGGGCTCCTTGTAAGCTCCCAATCAAAAGCAAATAGTAAAGTTAAGTATTGATTAGACCATTTTATCGGGGTAGGGGTCCAGGCTCCCTCCAGACCGCTGGTAATTGTGTCTTCACTATGACCCTTGCCACATTTGTTTTGCCAGCCAAAACCCTGTGCCTCAAGTGGTGCTCCACCGGGCTCACGTCCCACACATTTTTCGACTTTATGGGCACCATGAGCTTTTCCAAAAGTATGACCCCCCGCAATCAATGCTACCGTTTCTTCATCATTCATAGCCATTCTACCGAAAGCTTCGCGGATAGCAGCAGCGGATTTTAATGGATCAGGTACACCATTGGGACCTTCAGGATTCACATAAATCAAACCCATATGAGTGGCTCCAAAAGGTCTTTTCAACTTTCCACCTCTAGTATGTCTCTTACGTCCTTTGAATTCCTGTTCAGGACCCCAGTAAACCAAGTTTGGTTCCCAGTCATCCACACGTCCGCCAGCAAATCCAAATGTTTTGAAGCCCATATCTTCTAAAGCCACATTGCCCGCTAAAACCATTAGATCGGCCCAACTCAAGCGCTTACCATACTTCTTTTTAACAGGCCATAGAAGCCGTCTTGCTTTATCCAAATTACCGTTATCAGGCCAACTGTTAAGCGGGTCCAAACGCATTTGTCCACCAGCCGCGCCACCACGTCCATCAGTAACTCGGTAAGTACCTGCACTATGCCAGGTCATACGGATGAAGAAAGGTCCATAATGACCATAATCAGCCGGCCACCAGGACTGCGAATCTTTCAAAGTTTTTCGAATATCTTCCTTAGCAGCTTTGAGATCGAGCTTCAAAAATTCTTTACGATAATCGAAAGCTTCACCCATTGGATTAGATTTAGCCGCGTGCTGTCGTAAAGGTGCAAGATTAACGGCTTCAGGCCACCAGAATGAGTTGGGCTTTGCACCCAGTGGAATGGTACGTTCTTTCTCTTTATGAGCATCAACAACAGGCACATAGAGTAGCCCAAAACTGACAATTGCAGCAAGCGCTAAGATACTAAATTTCATTTCTCCCCCTTCACGAGAATCAGTATGACTGATGGTCAACTTATGAAATCATAAACATACTTTAGAATAATTCTAAAGCTCTTTAATTGTGACCTTGAAAAGAAGAATTTTCAACTTTAAGAGGTAAAAATTTTCTCTAATCGAATTGTTTTTTTAAACTTACAATTTCTACTAAGGATTAAATCTTGACCACTGCTTTTTCAACGTAAGCAGAATTCAATTCGACATGCAAATAACCGAATGGATTACATAGAATTCTCGTAGAACCAATTTTATAGTCACAGTTTGCATGGGTATGTCCATGAATCCATAGTTGTGGTTGATGCTCCTCAATTAGTTTATCCAACGAACTTGCAAAGTAGCCATTGAGAGGATCTTCATAAAATCTTGGATCTATTGAACGAAAGCTAGGTAAATAATGGGTGATCACCACTTTCTTTGTTTGCCTAGAGCTCTTCAGTGCCGAAAAAATGAAATCACGACAGGCTTTGTGTTCATCAATCATAATTTGGGGAGTAATAAAACCTTTCTCAGTTTTAATGCGCTGAAAATCAGGAATAATTTCATGAGCATGAGAAATGGTACCAGCATCCTGCTGATCAAAATCAGCCCACAGGGTACCTCCCACAAATTCAACATCATCAAGTGTAAAACTTCGATTATTCAGAAATTCAACATTGGGAATTAAGCTACATAACTCACTCAGCTTTTTATCCAGATCCGACATTTCAGAATCCCAGTAATCATGATTTCCGGTTACAAAAAGAATGTGTCTGAATCGGGGACTCAGTTCTTTCAGCCAATCCACCACGGATACACCTGACCCAATATCACCGGCTAGGATTAGAACCGATTCAGAGTCTGTAGATAAATTGGGTAAATCCAAATATCCATCCGATGATTTACGATATTCTAAATGTACATCACTGAGGTAGCGAAGAAGCATCAAAGTCCTCTGGAAAAAATATGTAAGAAATAAGTATAACGAATTTTGAAATTTCCGCTTGTGTTTTAACGAATTACTTTGAAGAATTGGTCGAGGTCCTCGCAGGGAAAAGAACTTTTTTAGGCATTTAAGAATCTAAGATTTTTAATCTCAATCAATACGTTCTTCGTATCAGAGATTCATTTCTATAAACCAAAAACATAGAGTCATCAAAACAAAGCCCAAAAAGATCAAATTTACACAGATACAGACAAAATATTACACGCTTCTGCAGTATTTAGAACGATCATTCAATAAGATTTAAAAGCCTGTAAGCCTTTATTAGAAAGGGTTTGCTCAAAATACCAATTGTCTTCGATTATTTTTTTTATGTTTTCCTGTTGACGCTTTTTGTCCACTCATTACGATTTTATAGCTAAATTTTACGTACATTCAGGTATATTTTGCGCATCGCTGCAAATCATAATTTTGAGATAAGGAGCTATTGATGAAAAAACTTTTTACTGGAGTTCTGGCGCTCGGTATTGCCGGCCAGCTAATGGCCAAGCCTTGGGTTCAGCCGGAGCTGGAAGAAACATTAAAGAATAATTCCAATTCGCACTTTACTGTAATTGCTAAATTTCGTAATGTTGGAGCACCTATAAGTCTGCAAGGTCTTACTCCATCTGAAATTATTCAATCCAAACAACGCCAAGCTGATCTAGCAATGGATGATCTTCTAGACACCATCGAGGTACAACAGAAGCGAAGTTCTGATATCAAAAGAATTTCTAAATTCTGGATTGACAACAGTATGGCAATCACGGCAACTCCTGCGTTCCTACGAACATTGAAAGATCGTGAAGATCTTGCCAGTCTGGAATTAGATGAAACTATCAAGCTGTTCGACCCAATGGAAACGACAGAGGAAAACGTTGACTCCGATGAGTTTACATATGGACTTAAAAAGGTGCGAGCGGCTGAGGTCTGGAACGAACTAGGGATTGATGGAACAGGCATAACAGTGGGTGTCCTCGACACTGGAATCGATTCGGAGCACGCTGATCTTGCTGGGCGAGTAATTAAAAATAAAGATTTTGTATCAAGTTACGCAGATGATGAAGCAAATGATGGTCACGGACACGGTACGCACTGCGCAGGTAGTATCGGTGGAGGTGCCACAAGCGGAAAAGCCATTGGAGTCGCTCCAAAAGTAAACTTTATAGGCGGAAAAATCTTTTCAGATTCTGGCTCCACTACTCGAGAAGCTATTATGAATGGTATGCAGTGGATGACTGATCCAGATGGTGATCCCGAAACTAATGACTTTCCACGCGTTGTTAGTAACTCATGGGGTGGTCCTTTGGGAACTCACTGGGTTGAAATTATGAACACATGGCATGCGATGGGTATCGCACCAGTCTTCGCGGCTGGAAACAGCGGTCCCCGTCCGGGAACTGTCGGTGCTCCTGGTGCTTACAAAGAAGCAATTACTATCGGCGCTACTGATAGCCAAGATAAAATTGCTCGTTTCTCCAGTCGCGGACCAGTGACTTTTCAGGGTGAAACTTATATCAAGCCTGATGTTTCGGCTCCTGGTGTAGATGTTTATTCTGCAAAGAATGGTGGCGGGTATCAGAAAATGAGTGGTACTTCCATGGCTACACCTCACGTAGCAGGTATTGTTGCTTTGATGCTGCAAGCTGATCCAGATCTACCAGTAGAACGAATCAGAGAAATCCTTCATGAGACTGCTGTCGATTTTGGAGAACCAGGTATGGATAACGTTTTCGGTATGGGTAGAGTTGATGCCTTCGAAGCCGTAAAACTTGTACTAACTGGTGGTAAGGCAATAGTCAATATAGAATCTGGTGATCAAGACGCTACAATTAAAATCAAGCCTGGTAACAAAGTTGTTAAGGCAAAAGATGGGGTAGCGAGACTTAGTCTAGCTGCAGGTACTTATACCCTTGAAGTTAGTGCTTTTGGATACTTCAGTAAAACTACAAGCGTTGATGTTGTGGCAAAAGAAGTAAAAGAGCTTAGTCTTAGTTTGGAGCAAGCTCCAACTTTTACGGCTACATTTAATGTTGCCAACTCTGAAGGGGCTCCATTAGCAGCGAATTTGGCTTTTATAGGCGTACCTGTTGAAGGCGGAGACACAAGCGATGGAAGTCTTACCGTAGATCTTCCTGGTGGTGCGTACACTGTGATTGCTAAATCCAGAGGGTACCAAGCCAAAACTCTAGACATTAACGTTACTGAAACGCAGAACTTCGACCTTGTGATGGATTCCTTGCCTCCTTACGTGCTAGTCGACGATGACAAAGGTAAAAACTACGAAACGTACTACACAGCTGCATTAGATGAAGCTGGAATAGAGTATGACACCAAAGACAAAACATTATCGTCTGATGATCTGATGGGATACGCCAATGTAATCTGGTTCACTGGTTCTGCCAGCAACGATACACTTTCTAGTGCAGAGCAGGCAGCTTTAAAAGCTTATGTAAATTCGGGTGGTCGTTTGATCATTACCGGTCAAGACATTGGCTATAACATCAAAAACACATCTTTCTACAAAGAAGTAATCGGTGTTAAGTATCTTAAGGATACATCAAAGGTTAAAACTGTTACCGGTCAAGATCTTGAATTCCGTCTTGATGGGCTTGATAGTGCCAATAATCAGAAATATCCAGATGTGGTCGAACTGAATGGTGCAGAGACTCTGTTCACTTATAAAGGTAAAGGGCCTGCTGGTACACTCAACACTTACGGAGATGGTAAGGTTGCTTATCTAGCTTTCGGATTCGAGGGAATTAAGGGTGCCACTAGTCGAGACGCTGTGCTAGCAGTTCTAATTGATTCAGTTAAGCCTACGAATAGCGATCTTCTAAATCGTATTCTTTGGGCTTTCGAAAAAGATAGAGAATTGCATGCTCTACTAGTTCGCAATTTCGCATTGACGGACGAGAATCGGGCTGAGGTTGAAGCTTATCTTTTAGAGGCAGAGACCAAGACTGCTTTTCGTTCAATACTTAGCGATTTGAAACAGCTTCAGTAAATTTAGTAAACGCAAGATATACGGACGCGCTCCCCAGCTGGGGAGCGCGTTTTTTTATTTAACACAAGTTAGTTCAACTTCTGATACTGACCGCATCTTGATTTGAAGTCTTCATTTGTGTATCGTGGCAGCCTGTAATCGGAACATAAAGAGGGATTACTATGCTTAAGACACCAATTACTGTAGCTCACGGGGACGGAATCGGTCCTGAAATTATGAAAGCCACCCTGCATGTACTTCAAGCAGCAGGAGCACAAATTAAACCCGAATTTATTGAAGTTGGTGAGAAAATATATCTTCAGGGCAATACCACAGGACTAGGTAGCGAAGCTTGGGAGTCCATCCGCCGTACAAAAGTTTTCCTGAAAGCCCCAATCACTACACCTCAAGGTGGTGGCTACAAGAGTCTCAATGTAACTATTCGCAAAACCCTCGGTCTTTATGCCAACGTACGTCCTTGTGTTTCATATCATCCTTTTGTCAATACAAAACACCCAAAGATGGATTTGGTCATAGTCCGCGAAAATGAAGAAGACCTTTATGCTGGGATAGAACACCGCCAAACCGATGAGGTTGCCCAATGTTTAAAGCTTATAACACTTCCCGGTAGTGAAAAAATAATTCGTTATGCTTTTGAGTTCGCCAAATTGAACGGACGTAAAAAAGTAACCTGTTTTTCTAAAGATAATATAATGAAGATTACCGACGGACTTTTTCATAAGGCCTTCGATAGAATTGCTAAAGAATATCCTGAAATTGAAAGTGAACATTGGATAGTAGATATAGGTACTGCTCTTCTAGCGGACAAACCAGAACGATTTGACGTAATTGTTTTGCCAAATTTATATGGTGACATTTTGTCCGATATAGCGGCTCAGATCACAGGTTCGGTAGGTATGGGATCCAGCGCGAATATTGGTAAAGATATTGCAATGTTCGAAGCGGTCCATGGTAGCGCGCCAGACATAGCAGGTAAAGGAATTGCAAATCCATCTGGATTACTACTAAGTGCCGTGAATATGATGGTTCATATCGGTCAACCAGATGTGGCGACCAAGATTCATAATGCATGGCTCAAAGCACTTGAAGATGGAATCCATACTGGCGAACTCTTCAAAGAGGGGTTAAGCATACAAAAGGTCGGTACTGATGGCTTGGCTGAAGCCATCGTGGAGCGACTAGGACAAAAACCATCTCAACTAAAGCCTGTTCAATATGCAAGAGCAGACAAAAAGGGTATTCAGGGAGATTACACGCAGAAGCCTCAATCTAAAAAAGAGCTTGTTGGAGTCGATGTGTTTCTGCATTGGACAGAAGCTAAGCGAGACCCTAATGCTTTAGGTGAAACTTTAAGAAAGTTTGAATCTGGGCCATTCAGCCTTCAAATGATTACTAATCGTGGTATTAAAGTTTTTCCAAATGGGTTTCCCGAAACTTACTGTACAGACCATTGGCGCTGTAGATTCAGCAGTAAAGCTGCTGATATAGCAGGAAACTATGATCATGTTCTAGAAATTTGTCGTCAGATTAATTCTCACGGGCTCGATATTATAAAAACTGAAAATTTATGTCGCTTTGATGGCGAAATGGGTTTTTCTCTCGGTCAAGGTCAGTAATATGTACGCTATAATGTCCATCCTAGGTCATTTTTACATGATCTGGGGACAAAATTAGCCCACTTTCCACCACTAAAAGCGCCACTACATACATACCCAAGCAATTTAGGACAAAAAAAAACATCCCTTGTAAACCACATGAATAGTGGGTTTGGCTCGCTCTAGTTTCTTTTCTGAATAAAAAGTCTGATCTTATGGATTGACGTTCTAGCTTCGCTCCTTATATTTGATCCGCTTTGGTATACATCTGTTGAGAAAGGAAACAACGTGAACATTCGAAAATTCAAGTTTGGCTCAATTGCAAAAAATTTGGGCCTTGGAACAAAAGTACTAGCTGTTTCAGGATTACTACTATCGTCCTCCACCTCCTACGCCGAATGGCAGTCATTGTCCCGTGATGGTGAACAAATCGGCTTCAATGTAGTGATGGGTAAAAAAGCTAATCAGCTAGTAACTGTAACTGTTCCTGGTTATGATTTGCAGAAACGCATTGTTGATGGTAAGACATACACAGTGATCAATGTCCCTGAATATCCTGGCGTAACCGAAAAGGGGAATCCCGATGTACCTAGGTTATCAACTAATCTTTTGATACCTAACGGACAGGTTCCTTCAATGAAAGTAGTTTCAACCGACTACGTAGATATCGTTTTAGAGTATCCACTACTCTCCTCTAAAGGACACTTCACCCGAGATATTAA
>MDTD01147374.1_pt1 | contig 10004 bp, 12 predicted proteins | sample 811221 | NCBI WGS metagenome assembly MDTD01 (sample SAMN05326646, study PRJNA326480) | marine metagenome | isolation source: seawater | place: Pacific Ocean: South West | collected 2011
TCTTCATGATTATATTTGCTGGGTTTGTTTTCTTTACACCAAATGTTTTAGGACATTCAGATAATTATATTCCTGCCAACCCATTAGTTACTCCTGCACATATCGTACCTGAATGGTATTTGCTTCCTTTCTATGCAATTTTGAGATCAGTACCTGACAAATTAGGAGGTGTGATTTTGATGTTTAGTGCAATTTTTATTTTGTTTGTGCTACCCTGGCTGGATACATCAAAAGTTAGATCCGCAGTTTTCAGACCAATATACAGACAATTTTTCTGGATACTGGTTATAGATGTTTTAATGCTTGGTTATGTAGGCGCAATGCCAGCAGAGGGAGTTTACCTGGTACTAGCTAGAGTAGGCACTATTTATTATTTCCTACATTTTATTGTTGTTATGCCAGTCGTTGGTTATTTAGAGAAAACAGACCCGATACCTATGAGCATTTCAGAACCAGTTATGTCTGGGGGTGCTGAACCATCTATAGCTAGGAAAGTTAATGATAAAGTCTAATTTAAGATTATTTGTTTTATCTATTTTATTATTAATCTCATTTAAACCACTACAAAGCGCCGAAATGGCGGACCCAATAAAGGTAAACTGGAGTTTTAAGGGTTTAACTGGAACTTTCGATAGAGCATCACTGCAAAGAGGTTTTCAAGTTTATAAAGAAGTCTGTGCTTCTTGTCACTCCATGCAATATTTAAGTTACAGAAATCTAGGAGAACCTGGCGGACCCGAGTTTTCAGAGAAAGAAGTAAAAGCTATAGCTGCTAGTTTTGAGATACAAGACGGCCCTGACGCACAAGGAGAAATGTTTACTAGACCAGGAAAGCCTTCAGACAAATTTAAAAGTCCGTACCCAAATATACAAGCAGCTACCGCAGCGAATGGCGGAGCATACCCGCCAGATATGTCAGTTTTAGTTAAAGCAAGAAAAGGTGGGGCAAACTACATTTATTCAGTATTAGTTGGCTACGAAGACCCACCCCCAGGAGTAAAACTTGATGATGGAGTTTATTACAATAAATATATGGCGGGTAATAAAATTAAAATGCCTAACAATTTAATGGATGGTTTAGTTGAGTATGCTGACGGAACAGAGTCAACTGTAGATCAAATGGCTAAAGACGTGACAACATTTCTAGCATGGGCAGCTGAACCCGAACTTGAAGAGAGACATAAAACAGGTGTTAAAGTAATTATTTATTTAGTACTTTTAACAATTTTAGTTTATTTAAGCATGAAAAAAATATGGTCAAGGGTTGACTCTGAAATGTAAAACATCTCCATCTTTAACAATATAATCTTTACCCTCAATTCTTAGCTTTCCATTTTCTTTACACTTTTCAGCACTACCGTACTTAATAAAGTCCTCGCAAGTCACAGCTTCTGCTCGAATAAAGTTTTTTTCAAAATCCGAATGGATAACACTTGCTGCTTTGGGCGCTGGAGTATTTTTTTTTATTGTCCAAGCTCTACTTTCTTCTGGCCCTGAAGTAAAAAAAGTATCAAGTTTTAAAAGGTCGTAACCTTCTAAGATGAGTTGATTCAAGCCAGTTTTATTAAGGCCAATGTCTTTCATAAACGTTTCTTTTTCATTTTTCTCAAGACCAGAAAGCTGATCTTCTATATCAGCGCAAATATTAATTATTTTTTCATTCGGATATTTATTTTTAACTAGCTCAGTATATTTATTTCCTTTGGATAAGTTTTCTTCATCGACATTACAAACTATGAATTTTGGCTTGATACTTAGTAATCCGATATTAGTAAGAAACTTTTCTTCTGTTAGATTATTGATTTTAATTCCCTCACCTTTATTTAAATTTTCCAACTTATCATTTAAAATTTTGATTTCTTTTTCGTCAAGCAATTTTTTTTTATTTTTTTCAAGTTTTTTTTGGATTACATCTATGTCTGCGAGAATTATCTCAGTTATAATAGTTTCAAGGTCATCGGCAGGATTGATTTGTGAGTTTACATGTGTAATTTTTTCAGATTCAAAGCACCTAACTAAATGTATAATTACATCAACTTCTCTTATATGGGAAAGAAATTTATTACCTAATCCTTCACCCTTTGAAGCGCCTTTGACTAAACCCGCGATATCAACAAAAGTAATGTTTGTATAAATTTTTTTCCTAGAATTCGAAAGCTTAGCTAATTTATCAAGTCTTTTGTCAATAACATCTACCACACCAATATTTGGGTCTATAGTGCAAAAAGGAAAATTCGCGGCTTCAGCGTTTTTTGAGGCTGTTAGAGCATTGAACAAAGTTGATTTACCAACATTAGGTAATCCAACTATTCCGCATTTAAATCCCATCAAGATTTTGATTAACTTTGCTTGAAAATAAATCTATTTTTTTTTCAATCAGAGTAGGAATTTGTTTAACAATATTTTGTGTAATTTCTTTTATTCTTTCTTCTTCATCTTCTTTAAAGTCTTCCAAAACATGATTATTAACTTTCTTTTTTTGTTTTGGATGACCTATTCCGATTCTTACTCTTGAGTAATCTTTGCCAATAAATTTATCAATTGATTCTATTCCATTGTGACCCGCGCTACTGCCTCCAAATTTAGCTTTTATTTTTCCAAAATCTATATCCATATCATCGTGAAATACAATTACGTCCTTAGCTTCGATTTTAAAATAATCTATTAATTCTTTTATAGCTGTCCCAGAATTATTCATAAAAGTTAAAGGTTTAATTGCGTAAATCTTTTTTTCATCAATATTTCCTGTAGTCAATAAGCCTTTAAATTTTGGTTTTTGTTTGGATAATTTGAAATGAGTATTAATTGCATCGATAATTTTAAAACCAATGTTATGTCTTGTATTTGTGTAGTTTGATCCTGGATTTCCTAATCCAACAAGTAGCAGCATATTAATTATTTTTTCTCAGCAGGTTTTTTCTCAGCAGGTTTTTTTTCTTCAGTCTTCTTATCAGCAGCAGCATCCTTACCTTTTTCATCTTTTTTAGGGGCTTCACCATCTTTTGCCGCAGCTTCGGCACCTTCAGCAGATGCTTCACCATCAGTTCCCTCTGTCGATGTCTCTTCTGCAGGTTTTTCTGGTTCTTTAATTACTGTAGGAGCAGCAACAGTTGCAACTACGAAATCACGGTCTGTAATAGTTGGCATTACATTTTCGGGAAGTTTTATTGAGGAAATTTTAATACTAGTTCCAATATCAGTACCGGTTAAATCAACAATTATCTCATCAGGTATACTTTCTGCTGGACAATTTAACTCAACTTTTCTTCTTACGATGTTTAAAACTCCTCCACGTTTTAAACCTGGTGAGTCTGGATGATTAGTAAATCTTACAGGTATTTCTAAAACAATTTTTTTTCCAGAAACAATTCTCATAAAATCGATATGTATTGGTTCCTCCGAAATAACATTGTAAGACACATCTCTGGGTATCACTCTTTCTTTTTTTCCATCAATTTCTATTTCTAAAACTTTTGACAAAAAGGTGTCTGAATTAATAATATTAGATAATTCCTTTTTACTAACTGATATATTTTGATTTGGGTTTTTACCCCCATATAATATTGCAGGAATAAATCCTTTGGCTCTAAGCTGATTATTTGAGCCGGTTGATAACTTATCTCTTTTTAAAGCTTTAAGGTTACTCATAAAAATATTGAAAAAGGTATATAACTCAAGATTTATACTAAAACAAGTATTAATTAAACAAATCTGATACTGAATTGGAATTAGCTATTCTTTTAATAGCTTCGGACATTAGTGAGGCAATTGATAACACCTCAATTTTATTATTATTCTTTATTTTTCTCACATTGTCTATCGTGTCTGTAATAATCAATTTTTTAATTTTTGAATTTTTAATTTTCTTCACAGCATCCCCACTAAGAACAGCATGAGTAATAAATACATAAACTTCATTTGCTCCATTTTTTTTGAGAGCATCAACAGCATTAACAATTGTTCCACCGCTATCAATTATATCATCAACTATTATGCAAGTTTTATTTTTCACATCTCCGATAATATTCATTACCTCAGATTTTCCCGGTGCAGGTCTTCTTTTATCTATAATCGCAAGATCAGCTTTAATCCTAGTCGCTAAGGCTCTAGTTCTTGCAACTCCCCCTACATCAGGAGATACACAAATTAATTTTTTGGTGTTTAATTTTTTTTTAATATATTTAGCAAAAAGAGGAGCAGTATATAAATTATCCACTGGCATATCAAAAAATCCCTGTATTTGCCCAGCATGCAAATCCACAGTTACTACTCTTGTGGCTCCAGCATTTGAGATTAAATTTGCAACAACTTTTGCCGAAATGGAAGTTCTTGGCGCAACTTTTCTATCTTGCCTCGCATATCCAAAATAAGGAATTACAGCTGTAATAGTTTTCGCAGATGATCTTCTTAAAGCGTCAATTACCAAAAGAAGTTCCATAATGTTATCATTTGCTGGATTAGAAGTGGATTGAATTACAAAAACACTGTTACCTCTTATATTCTCATTTACTTCAATGTAAATTTCCCCATCAGCAAATCTTCTTATATTTGTATTTATTAGTTTTAGTTTGAGATTCTTGGAAATATCTTTGCTAAGCTTTAAATTGCTAGTTCCAGATAAAATTTTCATGAAAAGTATTTATTTATACAATTATTTTTTAATATTATCAAATTTAATCTAAAGCAATCTTATTACAGAAATACACCTTCCATAATCCCCCTCTTTTAATAATGATGATCTTCTGTAGCTAAAAAAGTTGTTTCTTTCAGTAAAAGTATCACGATTTACATTATCTACAAGTACATCTTGCTCTTTGAGTTTATCACTTACAAATTTTCTTAAATCAAAAAATTTTTTTTTCTTATTTTTAAATGAAAAGTAAGACTTATTTTTTTTTGTCTTTGTAACGAATTTTTTGTAAAACTCTAAATCAACCTCGTAACTTTTTTTTCCAATACAAGGCCCAATGCTTGCATAAATTTTATTTTGATTATTAATTTTTTTTATTTTGTATATAGTATTTTTAATAATGCCTGAAAATGCTCCTTTCCAACCTGCATGAATACACGCAATTATATTATTTTTTTTGTCATATAAAATTACTGGAATACAATCTGCGGTCACTACACCTAAAGCTATATTTTTTTCCCTTGTAATCATTGCGTCAGCTAAAACTTTTCTTTTTGAATTATTTTTTTTTATTTCGACTACTTTATTACTATGTGTTTGATACATAAGAAATAAATTATTCCTTTTTACCATCATCTTTTTTGCAATTAAAATTAGATTTTTTTTTACATTTTTTTTACTATCATTTGAGCCCTCACCACAATTGAGACTTTTATAAATACCTTTTGAGTAGCCGCCTTTTTTTGAAAAAAAGCAATGTTTAATTTGTTTAAATCTTTTAAGTTTATTTGAATAATACATTATTTGAATCCGAAATAATTTTTAGTTCTATGATTATATGCCAATATAACTTTAAATAAATTGCCCATAAGACCAGGGCTTAATAGTCTTCTCAGTCTTAAATAGAGGTCTGATTGATCTCTAAATTTCATTCTTTTTGCAAGAATATTAGCTCTTTCAACTATTCCCAACTTTTCTAAAAATTCTTTTTGCGTGATAATTTTTTTAATTTTTAAATTATTTTTTAAAAAAAACTCACTTAAAAGTTCAAAATTTACCTGTGATGTAATATCTGCTTTCCCTAAGTTTTTAAGAATTTCATTTTTTTTATGTTTAAAAACAGATTGTAAGGTATCTTGATTGCTAGATCCCATATATCCATAATCTATCAACAAAAGACATCCTTTTAATTGCAAAATTTTTTTTATTATTTTTCTTAATTCTTTTAATCCTAGTTTTGGATACTCGATAAATTTAAGTTTATGAAATGATCTAAAAGATTTAATTTCTTTTACATCTTTTTTTGAAGCTTTCTTGAATTTTTCATAAATTTTATTTTTGCTAATTTCAAAATATTTTTCATAAATTAAATTTCCATTACGTTTGAATTGCTTTATAGGTATTGCATCAAAAAACTCATTTCCAAAGAAAATGACTGGGCCTTTTTTTAAGTAATTAAAATTTTTTATCCATTCTACATCACTACTTTTAATATTTTGTCGTTGCCTTTTTTTTAAAAATTCACTTATTTCGTATAGATAAATATTTTTGGAGTTGTTAAATTTTGGAAATTTTTTAAACGTTTCTAAAAGACTCTTGGTTAATTCGCCGTCACCAGGTCCTAGCTCAACAATATTAAAACATTTTGGCTTTCCAAAATTTTCCCATGTTGAAATCATCCAAATGGCAATTGCCTCACAAAATAATTTTGAAATTCTAGGCGCAGTTATATAATCTCCTTTGGCTCCAAATGGTTTTTTCGTAGAATAATAACCAATTTTTTTGTCGTATAGAACTTTCAAAAAGAATTCATCTACTGGAAGAAAATTATGTTTACCAAAAAATTTTTTATCTGATTTCATTTTTTTTTATGAAATTGTGAATCAAAAACCCAAATATAATCATAAATAAACTCAAGATCATCCCTAGACTGAGAAATTCAAACATGTAACCAATTTGAGGATCAGGCTCTCTAAATAATTCTGAAAAAATTCTAAAAACTCCGTATAGAATTAAAAAAAGATAAGAACAGGTTCCTACTATGTAATTTTTTTTATTAATTATTATGTTTAAAATTACAAATAAAACTAATCCTTCTAAAATTGCTTCGTAAATCTGAGATGGGTGTCTTGGGTTCATATCTACCGAGGGGAATATAACTGACCACGAGACACTACTTATTTTACCGACTAATTCCCCATTGATGAAATTTGCTATACGACCGAGTAAAATTCCAACTGGAGCAACACATGCAATTATATCTAGAAAAAATAGCGGTTTTAAATTGTTTTTTTTTGAAAAATAATATGTCACAAAAATTATTCCTATCAATGCTCCGTGAAAAGACATCCCGCCGTGCCAAACTTTAAAAATATCTACTGGATTTAAAAAATAATACTCAAAGTTATAAAAAATCACATAACCAAGCCTTCCACCTATAACAATAGCTACAATTAAATATGTAATAAGATCATCAAATTTTTTAAGGATTTCAGGATGATTATTTTGAAAATTTTTAAGAATTATATTTTTTCCGTATGACCAACCAAAAACTATGCCAACTATATAAGCTAATGAGTACCACTTAACGGAAAAAAACCCTAAATCAAATAAAATCGGGTTCAAATTATGGGTAAACATATCTTCTTATATCATATTTGAAATTAAGATGCCTATCAAATAAGATACGATATGAATAATTCAGAAAAGTTTTTAAAAACCATATCTAACTTAATCGAAACAAGCATTCTTTCATCAAAAGATTTGAGAAAAGAAATTTCTACTGATTTGAAATTCAAAAAAGATAGAATAATTAGTAAACTCGAACTAGTATCTAGAAAAGAATTTGAAGTTTTGAAAAAGATTGTGCAAAAGCAAGAAATTCAAATTAAAAAATTACAAAAAAGAAAAAAATCAAAACGGTAAAGAAATCTTAACTTGAAGTCCTTGAAATTTACTTTTCCCCAGGTAAATACTACCACCGTGAGAATTAATTATATCTTCTACTATTGCTAAACCTAAACCAACTCCAGATTGATTTAAACTTCTACTTTTATCTAGTCTAAAAAAAGGCTTAAAAACGTTTTTATACTGATCTTCAGGTATTCCAGGTCCATCATCCTCCACTGTAACTAATACTCTATTCGAACTTTTCTGCACATTTACAAAAGCTTTTTTTCCATAAGTAAGGGCATTTTGTATAATGTTCTCGAAAGATCTTTTCAAGGCAAAAGGTCTACCATTAAAGCTTATTTCACCTTCAACTAAAATCTCTAATGCATTAGTATTAAAATTTTTATTTATTGTATTGAATAATTCTGTAAAATTAATTTCCTTAGTTTCTTCTTGAGATTGCGTTTTAGCGAATTGGAGATAGTCATTCAACATTTTTTCCATTTCATCGATATCCTTCGACATTTTCTCAGATAAATCTTTTTGATTTAATAAAGCAAGTTGCAATTTTAATCTTGTTAATGGAGTTCTTAGATCATGACTAATTCCTGATAGCATTTCTGACCTTTGATTAAGATGACGATTAATTCTTTTTGCCATCCTATCAAACTCGTACGCTGCTTTTCTAATTTCTAGAGCTCCAGAGGGTCTGAAATCATTAACATAATCACCTTTACCAAATTTTTCAGCTGCTTTAGCTAATTTCACTAGAGGCCTTGTTTGATTTTTTAAAAAAATAAGAGCTATAATTATCAGAGCTATAGAAGGAAGAGTTGTCCATAATACGAATAATCTAACAGAAGAAGCAGAAACTAATTCTTTGGGAACTATAAAGTCAATCACCTCATTTTCAGACTTAATTTTTATTTCAACTGCATTTTTGAATTTAGATGTGCTGAACCAATAATTATTGTTTCCAAAAGTGGATTTTAATTCTCTTCGCAAAGACCTATCCATAGGACTAAATTTTCTCTCACCCGAAATCTTGGGAAATTCTTCCTGACTAATTCCAATTTCAAAATTAAAATTATTTTTATAACTATCAGTAAAAAAATCTAAATTTTTTTTGTCATTTTTATAAACCTCTTGGATAGTTTTAAGTTGTGCAGCTAACGCTCTTGTAGAATTTTTGTTAGCTTTTATCCAAATACTATCATAAAAAACAATTGTTATTATCAGCTGAAGAATTATGGTAGGAGCAGCAACTATTATAAGCGCTCTATAAAATAATCTTTTTGGAAGCATTATTTTAATAAAATTATTCAATCCAGAGAACATAACCTGAGCCCCTTATTGTTTGTAAATACTTTGGATTTTTTGGATTTATCTCTAATTTCTGTCGCAACCTAGTAATCATAACATCAATTGATCGCTCTTGAGTAATTCCTGAGATTTTTCCAATTTCCTCTCTTGAATAAGTTTTTCCTGGATTAGACAACATTTCAATTAAAACTTTTTTTTCAGAGTTATTAATTTTTTTATTATTATTTTTTAAATTCACGTACATTTTATTTAAATCTATTTTTGCCTCACCTACAAAATAATTTCTATCTAAATCTATTTTATTACTATTCTTAATAATATTTTTTATCCTTAATAGAAGTTCTCTCGGTTCAAAAGGTTTACCAATATAGTCATCTGCACCAAGTTCAAGACCTTTAATTCTGTTTTCAACTTCCCCTTTAGCTGTGAGCAATATAATTGGGACTTTTAATTTTCTTTTTATTTCCTTAGTAAGTTCATATCCACTTTGACCAGGCATCATTACATCTAGGATAATTATATCAAATTTGAGATAATCCAGTTTTTTTTTAGCTTCTTCTGAGTTTTCAGCAGTAGAGACTATGTAATTATTTTCATTTAAATATTCTTTTAGAAGAGTTCTTATTCTATCATCATCATCTACCACTAAAATGTGTAACTTATTGTTTTCCATCTATAATCTTTTTCAGAACATTTTTAAATTTAATAACCGAATCGGAGCTTGAATTTTTCAACGCGTTAAATATTCTTTTTTTTTGAGAATTGTAAACCATCTCAAAAAAAATTTTTCCCTCTTTATCTAAAAATAAATTTTTTTTTCTTGTATCGCTTTCATCTTGGACTTGACGAATCATTTTCGATTTAATGAGATCTCTTAAAACTCTGTTTAAACTTTGTTTTGTCACCTTTAACTTAAATATCAACTCTCCTAAGTTAATTCCAGGGTTGCTCTCAATTAAATTCATGGCTCTTAAATGTGCTGGACCAAAAAATTTTTTTGATAAAATTTCACTCGGGTCAGAAAATGTTTCTCTATAAGCATAATAAAGTAACTGAATAAACTCTTTAATTTGATCGTCTTTTAAATAGAGTAAATCTTTCATATCGGTAAGTTATATTGACTTATCTCATTTTGGAATATACTTTTTTAATTAAAAAA
>MDTD01084361.1_pt1 | contig 10003 bp, 9 predicted proteins | sample 811221 | NCBI WGS metagenome assembly MDTD01 (sample SAMN05326646, study PRJNA326480) | marine metagenome | isolation source: seawater | place: Pacific Ocean: South West | collected 2011
CAATAATTCGATTAGCTTTTCCTGGTGCTGGCGCATTTTGCCGGCGGCGGCATGGAGCATTTCCGCCCGTTCATTGGCAGATGTGTCTTTCCATCTTTTAAAATTTTTGTCGGCTGCTTCTATAGCTTTTAAAACATCTTCCGTGGTGCTGTAAGGAACCGAGCCGAGTTTTTCTTCCGTAGCCGGATTGAATACTTCTATCTCTTTAGTGTTCTTGCCGGATTCTGTTTTCAGTTCATGCATATTCTGATTCCTCTTTCTGAGCGGAAGCGTTTGGACTATACAAAGACCCCTGCCGGAACAAGCAAGCTGATTTAGATCATGCAAGATAGAATCGGCTTAGCGATTGTACAAGATTGTAATTGAGCAGATCATTAGAATCGCCGAGAAGTTGTAATGACATCCTCTCTGGTCTAACCTTATATCCTGATTGACCGATTTGAGATCCCCATGAGCGCCGACCTGAATAAAGAAGAGTTTGCCATTGATCGTGACCGGCAGGATCAATTGATGCGCAAGGTTTCCTGGCGCTTGATCCCGTTTATGCTCGTGTTGTACGTGGTCTCCTATCTTGATCGAATCAATGTCTCTTTTGCCGCTTTGCAAATGAATCAGGATCTGGGATTCTCCGATCAAGCCTTTGGATTTGGTGCGGGCATTTTCTTCTTCGGTTATTGCATATTCGGAATTCCCAGCAACTTGATCATTGAGCGTTGGGGAGCGAGAAAGTGGATTGCCTCCATCATGGTGGTCTGGGGTCTTATCACGGTCTGCATCTGCCTGGTACAGGATCATCTCCAGTTTTTTGTTCTTAGATTCTTGCTCGGGATTGCAGAAGCCGGATTCTTTCCGGGGATGATCTTCTATCTGACCTACTGGTTTCCACCACGTTATTATGGAACAGCGGTGGCCCGATTCATGGTCGCTATTCCTCTGGCTGGTTTGATAGGCAGCGCAGTCTCCGCTAGAGCCCTTGAAATGCATGGCTTCATGGGCATTGCCGGATGGATGTGGCTGTTTATCGTCACCGGAATACCTGCGGTGTTGCTTGGTCTCGTGGTCCTATATATGATGCCTGACCGACCGCAACAAGCCCGGTGGCTGGATGCGGAAGAGGCTGAGTTGATTTCGACCATGGTGGGAAAAGAGGCCGCGGACAAAAGAAAGTCTGAAAGAGGTGACTCTCCCTACCACATGTTCCTTGAGACTCTTAAGCAACTTGCGGTCTGGAGATTCGCCCTGCTCTATTTCTGTTTTACGATAAGTATGTACGGATTTCAGCTCTGGTTGCCGCAGATTATCAAAACTTTTGGTGATATAAGTGACTCGACAACGGCGCTTCTTGCAGCTATTCCCGCCCTGTTTCAGGCTCTGGGCATGCTTATAATCGCAGGAAACTCCGACAGGACGTCCGAGCGGAAATTTCATGTGGTGGCAGCCGCAGCTATTACAGTTTGCGGACTGATTGCCGCCTGCTCCTTTGATAGCGCCTATCTGAAAATGGCGGGCTTGTGTCTGGCGGCTTTTGGAATCTGGGGTTCGGTGGGGCCATTTTGGGCGCTCACCACCGACAATTTAAAATTGGAATATCATCCAACCGGTATTGCCCTGATCAACTCGGTGGGTAACCTGGGAGGATTTGCCGGTCCATTCATAGTCGGTCTTGTGAAGCAGCACTCCCATGGTTTTGGCGACTCCTTGCTTGCCCTTGCGGTCGCCTCCGTATTCGCCGGTTTGCTGGCGGCAACCACCGGAAACAGGATCGGTCAAGATCGATAGACGTCTATCTCTAAAGATGGATAAAGCTTTCTTATAGCCAATTCCACTGGGCGCATGCTGGAATATAGATCGACAGCTGGGTCAGTACTTTGTCCAGATAGACTTGTTTCTGGTGGCAGTGTTTGAGAATGTCTATGATGTCGTCGGTTGCCATATAACCGTTGCGGTAAATGGCCCAGGCTCTCAGGGCGTTGGCAAGGGATGTTTCATCCAGAATACGGGCGCCGGTCACCTTGGGGATAATATCTCTAGCACTATCGGTGGTGTTGACAAAAGCCATCGTTAGTTCAGCCAGAGAACAAACCTCCGCTTTTACAAGAAAATCAGATACAGACATATCTCTTTTTTCTATTGCTTGTTCCGGGACCACGGTACTCAAAGCTCCGTCCATCTTCATCTCGTTGACGCAGATTTTCCCCAGTACGGAAGCTGCCTGGAACGGCTTTAATTTCTCCTTTTCCACCAGGGACATCAGGCTGGCTGAGCACTGTATCTGGTATGAGTTGAGCAAGGCGCGCTCAAGCAATATTTGTTCGAAGTCTTTCTTTTTAAATACTTCAATCTCGTATGACTCGGCAAGGTCTTCAATGGAGATCGCCCCCGCCATGGTGAAAAGGTCTCTAACCTTTAGGTCCGGTTTCTCGGGAACGTCTAGAAAAGCCAGTTCGAAAAGGGCTTGTTCGAATCCTATCTCCTTTTGTCTGGCGTATCTTAGCGCCTGGGTGGCTTTTGCTGAGACCAGGCGCTCTTCTCTGATAGCCACCACCGCGTTCAGGGCCGAAATCAATTCTAGAGGAGAGATTTTATTGTCGATAACCAGTAGCTGCCCTACCATCATGGATGAATCCTGGGACATCTTTATCATCCGTCCCAGATCTTCTGAAGATAGAAACTTGGCGGTGAGAAGCAGATTGGTCAGTTCGTTGGTGGCACTTACCACAATCCTGGTTTTCTGATGCAGTTTGTTGACACTATCTATGGCTTCTTCCACGCTCATTGTCTTTTGAAGAGCGATTCTGAGAGCCCGGATGGCAACGTCGAAAGTTAGTTCTCGACCTACGATTTTGTCTTTCAAAGAGATGGCAAGACTGAGGTTGGAGTCCGAAAGCATACCGGTGCGCTTTATGGCGTCGATGATCGGAACATTTAGATTTTGAGACATAGTCCGGGCCGAATCTACTTCTTCCCGCAGGACGATGCCGCTTCCCTGGAGAAGTCGCAGCAATATCTCTGTGCTCGCCTGTTCATTTTCCACGTTTAGCTGAACTCGCCACCAGTTCCTGTATCCGCCACCTAACTATCATACATTTTTGAGAATCCTGAATATATTATCTGCTTATCCGCCGGAGAGAGAAGCGAATTTATCCTGACGCCATTGTCAAGTGAGGGTCTGTATGTCTTTTAGAATACCGGCATGATAGATTCAGGATGGCAAACTCAGTCGGAATTTTTATCCATCCAAATGACTTCAGAACAAAAGGAACTCAAGGTGCTTGCGGCTGTGATTGAGCGTTCCGGGCTCTATCTGGTCTGCCGGCGACCTGAGCATAAACGTCATGGCGGTCTCTGGGAGTTCCCCGGGGGCAAGCTGGAAGAGGGCGAATCGCTTAAGGACGCTGCCGTGAGAGAGCTTGAGGAAGAGCTAGGTCTAAAGGCTGTTTCCATCGGCGAGACATATTTAGAGGTAAAGGATGGACTATCTCCATTTCTTGTCTGCTTTACCCCGGTTGAGGCTGTAGGAGATCCCGTGTTGACAGAACATTCGGCTCTCTCCTGGGTCAGATTGATAGATCTTCCAGGCTTGCCTCTGGCTCCCTGTGACCGGAAATTCGCCGAATATTTGAGCGCCAGTCAAGAGCATTCCTGACCATTGGCGAAGACAAGGTGACTGCCGACAGTTAGGGAATCAAAGAGGACTTTGAAAGAGAACTTTGATGGTAAAATAGTCCGCTAGATTTTTACTTACTAAATAGGAAGAAGTCATGAATCCAACCTTTTTTGAAATCGATACCGGTAAAGACAGATTTGAAACTATCAACCTGGCAAACGTAATTAGGTTGATTGATATCGGTGGTGGTTACACGGATTTTCACTTTGTCGACGGTAGTAAGCAAGTTGCCAACATGCCTTACAGCGAGATGAAAGAGAAGGTCAAAGAGGCTACTTCAAGATAAGGCTTTTTCAGAGCGGTTCGGATTTCCCTGGCCGCTCTGACTTATTCAGTTCAGTTTTATTCCATTGCATAATTTGTCCAGGCTCGCCTTTATTAGCCTTATCCTTTTTGCTGTTTCGGCTCTGTTTGTTTTGCCTGATGCTGCTCGTGGAGGAGGCTCTTTCCGCCGGTCATCATCGAGGCTTGATAGACCGCCGGTGTTTCTATGGGCCTGGGAAAGACCAACTGATTTAAATTTTTTAGACACCGAAAAGGTGGCGGTGGCCTATTTAGAACAGACCCTGATTCTCTCCGGACGCGAAGTCCTGCGCAAACCGCGAAGGCAGAGATTGAAGGTTCCGTCTGGTTGTTTTCTGGAAGCGGTAAATCGAGTGGAGATAGACCAGGAAAGAGCACCACTTTTAGATGACCGGCAACTTTCTAAACTTGCCGCCATGGTGGTCGACTCCGCCGCTCGACCAGGAGTTAAGTCGGTGCAAATCGATTTTGACGCTCCGGTCTCGATGCGTCCTTTCTATCGGCAGTTGGTATCAAGAGTAAGAAATTCTCTACCTGAAGGCACCGGATTGACCATGACAGCACTCGCGTCCTGGGTCATCGGAGACGCCTGGTTAAAGAATATGGATGTGGACTCGGTGGTGCCTATGTTTTTCCGCATGGGGGCTGATCGAAAAAATGTGATCCAGTTTTTGCGGGCTTCTAAGCCATTTAATACATCCGGCAAGCATCTTGCCATAGGTGTGTCCATGGACGAGTCCGACATTTTAGATGTTTTTAGTCGCTCCGGGGGAAGGACCCGATTGAGAGATAGAGAGATTTATATATTCTCTCCGGGACAGTGGGAACAAGAGCGTTTAGCCAACACCATAAGGAAATTCATATGACTAAAGAGTTTGTTCGAAAGCTCTCTCAGGGCTCAGAAAAGTCTCTCTTCCTCGATTCTAGAGTCTGCCGACGAATAGTCACTTTGTTAACCCTGTTGACTCTTCTGGCGTCTGTTCTCGTTCCTGGTGTTCTGGCTTGTGGACCAAGTTTTAAGGATGCTGTCTTTACCCACCAGCTTCATCCGGATCTTCCCCTCAAACTTTTTGCCCGGGGAGAGTTGGGTATTTTAAGACCTGAATTTGCGCGCTCCTATCTGGCGGTTGCTTATCGACATATCAAAGGCGTCGAGACCGATAAGGAAGTGGCGGAACAATTTGCCAAACTTTGGGATCGTCGGCTATCCGGATGTTTTGACAAAGAGCTTTTAGATGCCATGAATGTCTGGTTAGAGGCTCGCAAAAGCATCTCGGATAAGAGCATTGAAAATATTGAAGTATATAAGTTCGATGGCTATTCATACTCCAGCTATCTGAACATAGCTCCGGATGCTTTTTACAACGCTAAGAAAACCCTTGGAGAACTGGTCAAGAAGTATGGTGCATCCGATACCAGGGTGAAGGATTGGATTGACGCCCAGGATATGGTTTTTGCCCGGGGGGGTGAGTTTTATAACAAGAAGATGCCACCGCCTCCCGAGCCGCTCCCGGACGACGCCGAGCAGCAACTCAAAAATGACAGGCAGTACCAGATAGGGTGCGCGTATTTTTATGGTGGAGAGTTAGACAAAGCCCTGGAGCAGTTTAGATCTATCAGCGCCGACCCGGACTCTTCCTGGAGTAAACTCTGTCACTATCTTGTGGCCAGGACTCTTTGCCGGAAAGCGACGCTTTCGAGCAAGCCTGGTAATGAATTGAACGAGGCAAAGAGAGTACTTGATGAGATTCTCGCCAATCCAAAAGAGAGCGCCTATCATGGGGCGGCAAAAGATCTTGCCTCTTTCGTGCGTTTCCGGCTAGAGCCTGAGAAGAGGGCTTTAGAACTCTCCGAACTGTTACGGAGCAATGAAAAAGGAGCAAACTATACAGAAGCTTTAGGGGACTACACCTGGCTTCTGGATAGGCTGCCTGATACCGGAGCCAAAGATAGTTCCGATGCTGAATCCGGAGCAGTGCCGACAGAGACCGGTGTCGGTACCGGATCCGGAAATAGTACTAAAGGCGGTGCCGAAGATAGTAGCGCCGGCTACCTGATGTTTGCGGTATTTCTCATAGCGCTTGCCGCTTTTCTAAAGACCGATCATGCTTCTCGCCGCCTGCCCTGGTCCGGTAATCTGTATGTACTTACACTATTGAGCTTGGCTTCGGTGGTCGTTCTGATGGCTTGCACCTCAAAGACTTCAGCCAATAAGCCGGTTAAACAACAGGCAGAAAAGGTGCTTTCAGATGATCTCAGCCAGTGGATTTTTAACTTCCAGTCTCAGAAACCTGAGGCTCTAGAATTTGCTTACTCTCGCTGGAAGGAAAAAGGAGATGAACTGTGGCTTTTATCCACCATTTCTAAGCTTAAGCCGGAAGACAAAAGACTGGATGAAATTTTAGGGGCGGCGGAGAAAGTAAACAGTGCCTCTCCCGGCTTTGCCACCATCGCTTTCCACAGGGTGAGGTTGATGAATGCTGGTGATTCAAAAGAAGCCTATGAACTAGCTTCTTCTATGTTGAAGCAAAAGGAGCGGACCTTACCCCCGTCCAGCAGAAACCTGGTCATCAATGAGTTGCTTTCTCTTACTCCTGATTTCGATGAGTTCTCTAGCCTGATAGAAGCCAAGCCGGCTGAAATTTCCTGGGACTATGATATAGCCGGTCTTCCGGAAGGGCCACTACACAAGTTTGAGAGCCAATCTACATATTCGGTATACAAACCGAGGCTGACTTACAAGGCTGCCACGGTTCTAAATACGGTACTGCCACTGTCCTACTATGGCAAGCTACTCGAAAGAAAGTCCCTGACAGACGAAGTGAAGTTCGACATCGCTCAGGCGGCCTGGGTGCGGGCGGTATTACTGAAAGATCAAGCCATGGCCGGTAAGATGGCTCAGCGACTTTCTTCCTTGAACAAACAACTGAAACCCTCCCTGGATTCTTACATCCAAACCTCCGATCCGGCACAGCGGGATTTTCTAGCCATGCGAGTGATTTTGCAAAATCCTCTTCTGCGTCCTTATGTCAGTGGAGGACTTCCCCGGGAGTCGGCCATGGGCGAGATCGATAACTATAGAGACAATTGGTGGTGCGCCGAGCCCTCAACCTACTATCAATACAATGAGCAGGACAAGAAAGGCAAGTCCATATCGGTTGCCTGTCTGAGCGAGGAAGAGAGGGCGAAAGGAATCGCGGAGTACAATGCTCTTAAAGCGCTGGGACCCGCTCCCAATATTCTTGTGAGCAGAGTACTGGCCTTTTCCGGTAAGAAACCCGGAGATCCCAGACTGGCAGAGACTCTGCATCTAGCTGTTCGCGCAACTAGATATGGTTGCACAGACGATCACACCACTGAGTTTTCAAAGAAGGCTTTCAAAGAATTGCATAAGAGCTTTCCAGGAAACAAGTGGACCAAGAAAACCCCTTACTGGTTTTAAATCCTGTTGTTGTAACGGCTGCAAAGGGCGTCACTTATATTGGTGGCCCATACTTTCGTCTATTCTCCAGACTCTGTCATTATCTACCGCGACGAAATCCGCCGCCACGACGTCCACCGGATCTGGCGCCACTAAATCTACCACCGCTTCCGCTTCTATCGCGGAGACTGCCGGATCTGTCCTGATTCCTCTCTTTGAAAGAGGAGGCACGTTTGTCACTGACATTGAATCTGCCGGTGGGTTTGTCTTGGTAGTGCGATGCCACGAATGGATTGGATTGGGATCTAGACTGGGACTGCCATCTCTCTCTTCGCTCAGGATTTTGTTTGAGCTGACTTTGATACCAGTTCTGTTGTTGTTGTAAATTTGCCTGGTGTTGATTGTAAGCGTTCTGCTTGTTTGTCTGCCGGGTTTGATAAGCCTGCTGTGTGGCAGCCTGGCGCTGAGCTTGCTGCTGTTGATTGCTGGCGTATTTATTGTAAGCGAATGCTTTTTGATTGGGGCTCAGATCATCAACTGTTCTTTTCTCCCCATTGTAGTAGTAGTAGGGACCACCGGCACCATAATACATAGGTGTGCCGTAGGGAACATTGTTGTAATAGGAGTGGTTTATCAATCCTGTAACAGCTGCTCCTGTCATCGCGCCAAGACCGGCAGCTGCTGCCGTTCCCATGGCGGAACTCCCTCCTGAACTTTGCTGGACCTGCTGTTGTTGCGGAGCTTGTTGGTAGTACGGAACCGGAGCATTTTGAGGCACCTGGGAGGCTGGGGCATTGCCCATTCTTGCCTGGAACCTTTGCACCGCCTGGGTAAGGTCGACATTCTCACCATTTTTGTCCGTATACCAGTAACCACCGTTGGAGCCTATATAAATTTGAGCAGTGTTGCCATTCACCCCGGCTCCCGGCAGAGGGGCCGTCACCCCTTTAGGAGTTATCACCGCGGTACCACCCCGGGGACCTTTGACAGCTTTGAGGGTGACCACTGAGACCTGAGGCTGGCTATTGTCCTGGGCCATCGCCGCCCCAGTGTCCAAACTGAAACCAAATCCGAAAGTGAGCGCGAATGCAATGAAGGACGCTGCGAAAGAAAGCTTGGTTTTTCTAGTTAAAAGCATTTGTCGGATCCTATATATGTCTCAGAGTTGTACATTATATATGATTGGCCGGGGCGATGGAGTCTGAGCGTGCATGGTATCCGCCAATAAAAAACAGAGGCCCCGAAGAGCCTCTGTTCTAAGAGAATTGGGAAGAACTAGTCTCCGACTACTCTAACTGATTTCTTGACGATGTCACCGAAACGGCTGCTTCCTTTTGCCATCGACATTGTCAGCTCCCAGTTGCCTGTCCAGGTAGGGGCTTGGACTTTGTAGTGAAATTCCGTCTTAGCATCTGTTTGAACGGAATCTTTCAGGTAGACATGGGGAGTGAATTCATCTCTCTGAGCAGGAGCACCGGAAGGACTGCGGGTGATTTTGCTCAGCATCTGGAAGTCTCTTCCCTGCCACTTCATGGAACCTACGTTTTTCACTTTTACAACGACATCATACTTTTGACCAGCTTTCATCTGAGAAGGCATCCGGATATCGGAGCTTCTCATTTCAGCATCAAGTACATGAGATGCCGATGCGGCAAGAGAAACTAGTGACATGCTTACTGCTGCAAGTCCGGCTACCATTGATTTCTTTGTCAATTGCATCTATCAATCTCCTTATTGTGACTGTGAACTAGACTGTTTTTTAGCGAGGTTCTACGGCAACGCTCAGTTTGTATTCTCCTTCGGTGGCGCCTTTGGCTCCGGCTACTCCGATGAGAATGCTGTAGGGCTGTTTTACCGAAATGAATTCCACTTTGCGAACTCCATCGTCAGCGTTTTTGATGATCTTGCCGCCTTTGCGTGCGTAGATCGGGTAGCTGGCTTCAGCGGAGATTGCTGATTCCACATTTGGTGGTACGGGCTGGCTGCCGCCTGCAGACTGTCTCAATGCATACAGATTGATAGTCTTGGCTTTATCCGTGGGCTCCAATTTGATCTTTATCTGTTTACCGGCCGGCAATGTAGTTCTATAGAAAACATGGTTACCGTTGAACATTTCGAATCTGGTTCCGGGGAAGCAAGCAACGGAGCTTTTTTCCGCCCAACCCAGGGGAATCTTTTTACCGGAGCTGATATTTCCTTTTACTTCTGAGGCTTTGCCTTCGCTTACGCTCAGGGAGTTGACGGAAGATCCGCCGGCTGGTTTGTCTGCTGAAAATGCAGGAACCGCTAATGTTGTGGCAATTGCCAGAGAAAGGATCAAGGATGATCGAAGCATATTGAATTTCCTCTTGTTTACCGGATGGTTTCAACGGAGCACTGATGTCCTTCTTGAAAACCGTCAGGCTTATATCAAACTTATTGAATCAATCCAATATATAGATCCGGGCCTTTTAAAGGCTTAAATCCTGCCTAAAAGTTACATAGATTTCCTTTTGATTTCGGAAATTGCAATCGGGCGCTTTATAATGGCAATCTGGTCATCTTGCTAAGAGGTGGCTATAATTCTTTTAGTACCTTGCGGTACTAGTCAATGGGTAGAGGATGAAAGAAAA
>MDTD01092161.1_pt1 | contig 10003 bp, 9 predicted proteins | sample 811221 | NCBI WGS metagenome assembly MDTD01 (sample SAMN05326646, study PRJNA326480) | marine metagenome | isolation source: seawater | place: Pacific Ocean: South West | collected 2011
ATGTTTGGATAGATAGTTGAATATGCCGGTAGCGCGTTTTTGTTTCGCCAATTCCTCCCTGTACTCCCGGAAAGATTGGCGAATCTCTGCCTGCAATGCCACAGGAGGATTGCCGCGATAGCGCTGAACTTTGTCTCGATATTGCTTCAGCTTATGGGTCAGTGTTGCCAGATGTTGATCCAGCTCTTCCAGTTCTTTTTTCGAATGCTCCCATTGTCTGGTGTTCTTGTAATGGGTTCCCATAAAAAGGCGCGTAACGCTGCCGGCTTTGCTGCCCAGGTGATCTACGGAAAGATTTCCAAAGCATACCACTTCGCTCCCTGCCACTACCGAGCCGCCAGATCCTAGCTCTACATTCTCATGGGAAATGACGTAGCTGGCCAGAACGGACTTTTGCACGTAAAGGCTTCCATCGCAAATGATCACCGAGTTTTCAACGTATGTAGATTGAATGCTTCCGCTGCATTGCAGAGTTCCCTGACGCGCAGTGTTGATTCCCTGCTGCACTTGAATATCGCCCGCCACCTTCATATGTCCGGATTCAATTGTCCCACCTACAAACAGGTTTCCCCCAACTCGCACCTGGGTTCCCCGCTCAACATTTCCCATAATGCGAACATTGCCATCATACTCGATGTTTCCTGTTTCCAGTCCAGCATTGCCCTGGACCACCAGTTCCGGACTGATGTCGATGGTTTCACCGTCATCTACATAGATGCCATGGATGCGAGCGATGTACTGATTACTGCCCGGCATCTGACTTATATTCTTGCCCGGTTTTCGCGGCGTCGGTCCCGGCGGCTCGGGATGAATTTCATCACCATACAGGTTATAGCCTGGCTTTCCTGGTGTAGCAGGAATGATCTCCACCACAGGCTGGCCTTTGTCTACAGTGACAAACTTCTCTATATTTCGAAAGTCTGCCTTACCGTCTTCTCGGATGTTGACTTTGTTCACCTCTCGCACCAGACGATGATAGGTGCCGTCTACTCCAGGTGTGGGCTCCTGGCCTCGGGCAACGACCTCTTCCAGGTGAACTGGTTCGATGCTGTTTTTTACAGCGTGGACTATCTTTTCGATGGCTTGCTGATCTACCCCGTACTTGACGTTATGCTCATTGAGAGCTTGATAGATGCCTGTAGCGGAGAAAGAAGGATCTGGATGGCCGCGGAGTCGGAGCGTGGCAATCATATCATTTTGAACATTGAGCTCAAAATGCACCTGATCTCGGTGAGGTCCTTTTTCTGCCGATGGTTCCAACCCGCCCCCAAATTCTACTGGATTTACCGAATGCCCGGGTTATTTCCGGGGTATGCTCGTACTCCTATATATATTTACGGCTCTAATCGACCCTCAAATCAGTGGCAACCATCAGAAGATGGAGCAACCGGGGAAGAATCTAGACCAGGATTACTATAACTCCTACCTGGACGGCAAGAAAGATCCGGAAGCAGGGCGCAAAGCTCGCCTGGAGAATAATCTGCTCCGTATGTTAAAAAGCATTCTTCCTCGTGAGGATACTTTTGAAGGGGCTGACTACGTTAAGAAACTGAAATCCGGTGACTTCGAGTATGAAAAAATCAGCAGGGATTCCATGTACACCCGAGGAATCTTTCATGAGCTGGGATATATGGTCCCTTCGGACTATATGTATATCGTAAAGAGTGGCCCCTATCTAGTGCTGGCGATCTATGAAGGAGATCCAGAGCGATTTCTTCTGGATGTCCAGAGAACCAGAGTAGTGAAAAAGGGATCCAACTCCGCCGAGCATCCGGACAGCCAGGAGTAGCAATCCTGCACACGGGGCCCATGGATTCTTTTCGGGGATGCGAATGTGTCCTGGCTCCGTCCAAATCTGCAATTTCTGTAAGAATTTCTCCTTTCTCTGCAGAGCCCTCCCTGAATTTCTTATTCCATGGCAGTAGCGCCGGTTCAACAGAAGAAAAGACATAGAGCATTGATTCTTTCCGGAGGAGGCGCCCGGGGCGCCTACCAGGTAGGGGTCTGGAAGTTTTTGCAGGAGATTGGCTGGAATCCAGATCTGATCTGTGGCACATCGGTAGGGGCGGTAAATGCCAGCGCCATTGGATGTGGGTTGAACCTCCAGGAACTGGTGCATCTCTGGAAGACCATTGAGCGTGGTCGTATCTATCGCATCTCTCTATGGAAGCAGATTGTGCATTTCTTTACGCGCCGCGGTTTCAGCCCGCTGATGGATACGGAGCCACTGAAGAACCTGATCCTGGATCGCATGGATCTTCGAACATTGCGAAAAAGCGATCGAGAAATCATTATTACCGCCGTCAACATCATCAAATCCAGGCTGAAATTCTTCAACAATCAGGTCATCGATATCGAACATGTTATGGCTTCCAGCGCCATACCCATTCTGTTTCCCTGGCAGTACATAGATGGTGAACCTTACTGGGATGGAGGGGTTATGGCCAACACTCCCATCCTTCCTGCTCTGGAGCGTGGAGCCCGGGAAGTCATTGTGGTTTTGTTAAGTCCTGTGGGCGGTTCGCGGATGCCATTGCCCAACAGTCGCAGACAGGCCGCCGAGCGTGTTTTCGAGCAATCGCTCATCGGTTCCTATGAGTCCTTTATGGCGCACCTTTCCTGGGAATTCAAGTTACGAGAGCAACAGGGAATGCTGCAAAGTCTCGTTCGGAGAACTTTAACTCTGGGTGATACGCGAATTGCAACCGTGGCCCCTCATCGCATGCTGGGGTTTCAGTCCATCCTGAACTTTTCAGCAAGACAGGCAGACCAGTTGATTCAGGCCGGCTATTCGGATGCCCGAAACCAGCTTGCCGAATATTTTGGACTGCATCGCGCATAATCCGAAGACTGCATCAGTGCGCGGCGGTGCGCCAGTGAATTACCGGCTGATTACTGATTCAGGGGTTCCCAGACGGAATCTGTAGGCTGGTTGCCGGAAAGCTCTGCAAGAATTGCATAGATCAGTTCCCGGGAATCCATCTGGGAGCGCTGGATCATACCCTGAAACTGCTGTTCTGCGATTTCCAGAACCGATGTCAGATCGATTCTCCATCCTGCATCTTCCCTGCGAAAATCGAATCCCATGGGGGCTGTGACTTCGCCTCTTTTGATATGAGTCGTGGCTTTATCTCCATCCACTTTCTGGATTTCTATCTCCATTCCCTGGACCTGTCTTTCATCGATCCATCCCTGGTTCACCGCGTACACGAAGAAGGCTTTTCCGTCCATGGCCCGGATCTGCTCCTGTTCAATCATATGGCGGGCCATGAGAACAATGATCTGATTCACAAATGTCAGTTCCCTGGTTTTTTCCGCCGGTAGATTCATTGCATGATCCAGCATAAGGGCATAGTAGTCTCTTGTATTCTTGTCGATCTGTTTGTAAGCCGTTTCCCCGTCTTTTTTGAGAATTGCCTTCTTATAAGCCTGGAAGGTCTCCTGAATTTGCTCTTCAGGTGGCGCTGAGCACTGGCTGAGACAGGATAATGTCAGAATTATTGCGATGTAGAATGCGGATCGGTGTTTCATTTGTTTTCCTTTATAGGTGTTGCCATTGAAATTATCAGGTTGCTAGAAAGTCAAGTGGCCTTTCTGTTTTGGTAGAGTGTCCGAGCCTCCGAAACAACGCTGCGAGGATGTCGAAGTGAACCCTGGATTACCAGCTCTTTTTGATCCGGCCAATTTTTAACTCATTCAATCTCTCTCATTGGGTGCATTTGGGCGCAGGAAGTAAGAAGGAAACGCGTTTTACATTGCTGCCTTTCATCGCTTTATGTTTAAGTCCCTCCGTTCGCCGGTGACCCGGGAGTAATTCACAGGGGCCAGCCACCACCGGCGGACGAGAGTATTCAGTTGGTTTCCAGATGCTGCGATCTGGCCCCTGTCTGCCCTCCGATTTCTTCGAAAAGGGCTTTTATTAGATGTTAAAAGCGCCGGCGATTTGTGGCAGCCTGGTGGCAGCATAGAACAAAGGAACCAGATTCCCATAAATTAGAGTGGGAATCAGCCAGACCAGTGCGATGAGCAGGCTTCCTTCCACCATGAAGATCAGACCACAAAACATTAGCAGGCCCAGATACAGATCCAGACCGATCTGTCTGCCCCAGTGCCAGGAACTCATCCTGCGCACCGTCTTTAGCAGGCTTTCCTTGTAGGAGCAATAGAGGCTATAGATCAGAAATGAAAGCCAGATGAAACCAACGATGTACTGAAACATTCGCACCGGCCCATCCGCGACTTCCATATGTGCCGGGGCCAGGCCGGGAACAAAAGTTACCGACAGAAGAAATGTAGCTAGAATTAGCCATAGAACAATATTTATTATCATGGCCCTTTCTAGGCGGCATCGTGAGTTCCGTCAATACGGAGAATGGCGTCGGGTATATCGGCATGCAGAAAAATAATCGCAAATGACAATTAGCTTGTCGGTATGACAAGAAGGTGTCCAGTCGGTTCATGCGGCCGGAAAAACGAAGCAGAGAGGTAGAACTCCTGGAAATATCCGATGAAATCTACAGATCCTATTTTGCCTTCAAGGACATTGAGGAAAGACAGCCATTTCCGGGAGGGCGCACCGGCCGATTTGCATTGTTTGCCATTTATTCGGAAGGTGAACTCACCGTACCTGATCTGGCCTACAGAAAGGCTGTGAGCCGGCAGCGAATGCAGCAGGTAGTAGATCTGCTAATGCAGGAGGGACTCCTGGAAAAAAAGGACAATCCGCGTCATCGAAAATCGGTGTTGTTCCAGCTCAGTCCATCGGGGCGCAGAATGGCAGGCCGCCTTTTAAATCAGGAGAAGAGATTCTTTCGTACCAAGATCCCGTGGGTTGGTCAGCGAAAGATCGCTATATGCCTGGAGGTTATACGAGAATTGCGAATGGAACTGGAAAAGGACCGAGCTCTGTGAAAGAAAAGCAGCACGCTGGAAAGTCGCCGATTCCGCCAGCGTTGCAGTTAGCGCAAGGAGTAACGCCGCTTTCAGTGATCGGGGATAGCATCTCAGAAATGCTTCGGCGCCCCACCGGAATGAATACAGATTCAATTTTCGCCTTCGATCACCCCTTTTTTGATCAATGCTGATCGTAATCGTTCCACTCGCCTGTAGTTCACCCAGAAATCGGTGATTCCCAGCATTGAAGAAGATCGGACCGATAACCTTCCTTCTTCAGGAATGGCCAGAACCTCCAGGAAATCCAGGAAATGAAACACCCGACTGTACGCTTTCGCATAGAGATAGCCATCCCACTCTGTTGCAACCTCGGTTCGCTCCATTTCTTCCACGGTTTCTTTGATTATGGGCCATGCTTCTTCCAGGGGCATTTTCAGAATAAAGGGACCTGTTCCATGAAGATAGGGAATCAACGATTCGGTACTTGCGCAATTGGGAAGTGGAGGACACCAGTAAAGGCCCCGCTCGCTGTCTGGATCCCTGGCCGGTATCCAGATGCAGGCAGATAGAGTAAACATCAGAGTTATCAAAGCCGGAGCAATGCGTAGGGCAACCATAGGTCAGGTTTTGACTGTACAGTGCTGCGGGGAACGAAAATAGGCGGCTTACTCGCCACCTGCTTGAGTCTGATTTACATGGGACTCTCCGGTATTCGCCTGTCGCATTTTTGATGCGAATCATTGCCTATTTCGCGCGAAACCCTTGACGAACTCTGTAAATCTGCAGAGTAAGGGTCATCGACAGGGAGGGTTGCCATGAGCGTAAACCGAAAGCGAATCCGAAAGTCATTATTCTACGGTGTTCCGGCTTTTATTACAGTTTGTGCGCTGTATTACATTTATTCGACAACCCCTTTCCTGGACCGGGTCATGCGCCCGGAGGGGCTGGTAACCTTTCAGAACGGAAAATACAACTACCGTGTGCCTCTGGACCCGGAAAGTCCCTGGCCGAAGTTTCGGGCCAACGCCACACAAACCGGACGCAGCCCGGTGCTTCCGCAATCCACCAGCGAAAGCGACCGCAAACCCTGGATTTTTCGCACAGGAAAGGGGATTTTTAGCTCGGCTGTTGTGGACCGGGACGGCACCGTATATATCGGATCTGCAGACCATTACTTCTACGCTATTCGTGTGGATGGCACTCTAAAATGGAAGGTGCGCACCGACGAGGTCATTGATTCAGCGGCCCTTCTGGATGATCGGGGTCGGGTGTACGTAGGCTCCGGAGATGCCCATGTTTATGCCATCGATCGAGATTCCGGGAAGGTAGTCTGGAAAAGTCGGGCTCATACTGTAGAGGAAGTTCAGGAGCAATTCGATCTCAAGACCTACAACGTAGACTGGTTCGAAGGAAATATCGGCATGCTTCCCGATGGCAGCATCATCGCACCCAACGATAACTATCTGATCTATGCCCTGGATCGCAATACAGGCGAGAGAAAGCAGATTTATTTCGGAAATGAACTGATGTGGTCTTTGCCTGCTGTGAACCCGAAAACGGGACGCATCTTCTCGGGCTCGCAGTTCGTTGCCATGAAGAATATCTTCGCCTGGGATGCAGAGACTGGAGAGAAGATCTGGGCTTCCGGAGGCCTGGGTTCCAATGCAGCTTCGCCGCTACTTACCAGCACTTCGCCGGATGGGGCACTGGTACTGGGGGGCTATGATGGTATCGTACGTGCTTATAGCCAGGATAACGGAAAAGAACTCTGGAGCTTTGGAACCCGGGACCATATCTATGCCAGTCCGGCGCAGCAGCCGGACGGATCCATAATCCAGGCGTCCGCTGATGGAAGCGTGTACGCTCTCAATCCAGAAAATGGAGAGATGATCTGGCAATATGACACGCTGGAGCCCATTCGCTCATCCCCTGCCATTGATGGCAATGGTGTAATTTATGTGGGATCCGGAGAAGGCAAATTATTTGCCATTAATCCGGATGGATCCTTGCGATGGGCCTATCAATGCATTACAGAGGAGAGAAACGATTTGAACGGCTCCCCTGGATTGGGCTACGATGGAGTCTACATCGCAGGCGAAAGCGGCGAAATTTTCTTTGTTCCCTATGACTATCCGTTGAGTAACGCCGGAAAAAACGATCCACGCTCCATCCAGGGACCAGGGGAAATCCTGCCAGATGATGGAGTCTTTCTGGTCTGGACCGGACGATTTGGCTCTCTGGATCCGGAGCCACCGGAAGCAATCGATGCAAATGAACCGATTGTTCTGCGCATCTTTGTGCGAAAAGACGGAGATACTATTTTATCTTCATTCGATGGCGATTCACTGGAAGTGGAGTTCTCGGGCATAGAGACTGAGCCTGTGGTGGCTCTTGCGGCCAATCAGAGATTCCTGTCATTGATGCCTCAGGAGACCTGGGTTGGCCCGGGGGGCGGCGAACTGGAAGTGAAACTCAAGGGAAACTATCTTGTAGATCAATCCAGGATTGGCCTCAAGTTCTTTGGTGGTGATCCGGGAGGGAGCTTTGAGGAGACTTTTCGTTTTCTCATTCTTCCCCGGAAATCCTCGGGGGACGAAATTGTGATGCCCTATCGGATTCCGAAAGAACCTGGAGATCCGGCCACAGCACTGGAATTCTCCAGACTGGCGGCTCCGAACCCTACGATGTTGCCTTCCTGGAATCAAATAGGTTTCGATTCCCTGCATTACCTTGCGGGGTTTGTTGAGAGCTCCGGGAATAAAGCCATTCTGTGGGTGATCCCCGGCAAATTGGATAGCGAAACCGGGCTAACTGTGACCGAACCTGAATTAGAAGATCGTTTTGTTCTGGAACTGGATTACGATCACGGCCTTCTTAGCTTCTATAACTACCATCCCTTTATCCTGACCTTCATTGGCTCCTGGGATATGCCATTCGGAAAATACAGGATATCCACGAAAGCTGATCCCCGGACGGGCGCCATCCAGAGAAAAGCTGCATTGAATGCCATGGTTCTGGGCGATGACCTGGAGTTCTATGGCAAATTTCTAAAGATCATGGGTCTCACTGATTTCTGGACCGGCCATATGTGGGTGTACGGCGGAATGAATGCTGGTTTCTGGAACGATGGAGTGGTACAAGCACCAGATTCTGCGAAGGTGGGTAACGTAAGCTTTCGCAGGGAGGATGGATATGTGGTAGCGGACATTCAGGGAGGACATTTTAAAAAGGGAGAACATGTTTTTGGGATTCTACTGGTGGATGCCCGGACCGGCAAACCAGCGCAGGCAGAGTATGCACGGGGTATCGAAATCCTTGGCGATGAATCCGGTAGTATCACATCCGTTAAGCTACCCCTGAGCCAGGAGATCCAGGGCGAGGTCCGGGCCTATTATATGGTGGATACGTATCCCGCTGCTCGCGCTACTCTGGCTGCGCCTTGAACCAGTGTCGAAACTGATTCGCTAAAGGGTATCTTGAGGCATAGTCCAGAGGTGGCATCCAGCAACCCTGAGGATTTTCAAAACTCGTCCAGTATCTCCTTTCGTTTTGCTTCATATTCCTCATCTGATATCAGTCCGGCTTTCTGCGCTTCCTGCAATTCCGATAGCCGGGCGCTTAAATCCTGCTGCTTCTGTGTACTGCCCGGGGCCCCCCCGGACGTGGCGGAGCGGATGAATTCTTCTATATTCTCCGGTAAGTTGTCTGAAGAATAGCTTCTAGATTGGACCTGAACGTTCGAATATCCCTGCTTCTTTAGGCCCGAAACAAGATCTGCAACCGAGTTGCTTTGCGAACCAAAGGTCCGTCCAGCCCAGCGCAGCAAAAGGAAAGAGGGAATAAAAGCCAGAACAAGGCCTGGTATAAGATAGATTGCGAACAGGGAGAGAAATGCGGTAAAGGCGCCTACGTCTCTTCTGCTTCCATCGGCTCCGTGGCAGCTTACGTGAACGGTATATCCTCTTGTCGTTCCATACGCGTAGTTCCGGGTTTCGACGTCTGCCCGGGCCGGTTCCGGACAGTACAGATCGCTGGCAAGAAGTAATGAACGAGGAAAAATGGCGGCCCCGGGCCCGGCAGCCATGAGCGCCAGAAAGGATCCGGCTACGAACGTGAACGAAGCCAGTTTCTTGTAGTTCATCAAGGGAACTTGTTTGGTGGAATCCAGAAGTCAACCAGTTCGCGAATTGCCGCTGCGCGCCTGGAAGGCCCATCGCTATGCGGGCAAAAAAGCCCGGCTGAATCTCGGCCTTCGCTCGCAAGTCACGCTGGCTTCAAGGAGGAAAGGCAGGACGAAAGGCACAGCAAATGTCCGTTCTGGTAGGCCCGTGGGCGGTATTTACAGGAATGCGCCCGGGGCTATGGAGATTCGTCGATTACTGCTGCCCCCAATCTCTGGCTCAATCCTTCTGCCCCGCCTTTCATAACATGATCGTGATTCCACTGAAACATGGGCTTTGCGATAGGAGCAAACAGATTCATCCAGGCTTTTGTAGTGTAGACTTTCCAGTCGTAGCGAATGATGGTGTCCTCGCCTTCTCGGCTGAACTCCCAGCGACCATGGCCTTCCAATTCACCAAATGCGTCGCCTGCCAGTACCGTTTCCGGATCCACGATGGTGGATTTCATGTCGAATGCCAGGGAGTAGGGAAGCGCGCCTTTCCAGGTCATCCGCCGAACCGTGCCCAGGTCCTGGTCGTTGCCCTTGCTCAAGGTCTCTACTTTTTTAACGGCGGGCCACCACTGCGGCCAGGAGTCGCTTGCATGGATTTCGCGGTAGACTTCTGAAAGCGGTGCTTTCGTCCGCCAGATAGTGACAAAATGATATTCTTTCATGACAGTGCTCCCTGGTTCCCTTGTGTCGGCGACAATCCACTGGTCCTGCTGACTTCTCCCAGGTGGGCGGCGGCGTTCACTTTTTTGAACCGTACTTTTGCCATTCATGGCGGAGCAATGGTCTCCCATGTGGCCGGACAGGCAATCGAATTGCGGAGTTGGCCAGCGGAAATCCCCCGTTCAGGTGCATCCTGGTTTTTCTCCGGGGGCAACTCTTTCTGCGCTAAGCTACGTCCACAGGCCAACTTTGTTGCCTGATTCGCCTCTGTTTCCG
>MDTD01160573.1_pt1 | contig 10002 bp, 9 predicted proteins | sample 811221 | NCBI WGS metagenome assembly MDTD01 (sample SAMN05326646, study PRJNA326480) | marine metagenome | isolation source: seawater | place: Pacific Ocean: South West | collected 2011
AGCCTATTGATGTAAACGAATTAAATTCTGGTGAAATAGGATTTATAATAACAGGAATTAAATCATTGTCAGAAACAAAAGTAGGTGACACCATATGTGATGCCTCGGACCCAATAAATAATCCTTTACCAGGATTTAAACCTAGTAAACCAGTAGTTTTTTGTGGGCTTTTCCCCGTTGACAGTTCTGAGTTTCAGAAACTTAAAGATGGTTTAGCTAAACTTAAACTTAATGACGCGAGTTTTTCTTATGAGCCAGAATCTTCAAGTGCTTTAGGATTAGGTTTTAGATGTGGTTTTTTAGGCTTATTACATCTTGAAATAATTACAGAAAGATTAGAGAGGGAGTTTGACGTGAATTTAATAACAACTACTCCAGGTGTAATTTATAAAGTTCACAAACAAAAAGGTGAAGTTATCGATTTACAAAATCCCACTAACATGCCTGACCCTTCGCAAATAGAAAAAATAGAAGAGCCATGGATTAAATCAACTATCATCACTCCAGATGAGTATTTAGGATCTATAATAAAAATATGTCAAGATAAAAGAGGCATACAAACAAATCTTAGTTACTCGGGCAAAAGGGCAGTCCTATCTTATGACCTACCACTTAACGAAGTAGTATTTGATTTTAATGATAGATTAAAATCAGTTTCAAGTGGTTACGCTAGTTTTGATTATGAAATATCTGGCTACAGGGAGGGGGCACTGGTAAAACTAGGTATATTAGTAAATGGAGAACCTGTTGATGCCTTAGCTATGATTATACATAAAGAATTTGCTCAAAAAACAGGAAGGCAAGTTTGTGAAAAATTAAAAGATTTGATTCCAAGACATAACTTTATGATACCAGTGCAAGCAGCTATAGGGGGCAAAATAATTGCTCGAGAGTCCATAAAAGGATTTAAAAAAGATGTTTTAACAAAAATTCATGGCGGCGGAGCTATGGATAGAAAAAGAAAACTACTTGAAAAACAAAAAAAAGGAAAGGCAAGATCAAAACAATTTGGTAAAGTTGAAATACCACAAGAGGCCTTTATTGGCGTATTAAAGATTAATAAAGAAACGTAATGCACAAATTATTTATTATCTCAAATGAGAGTGTTTACGAGGAAGATGGCACTTTTTATTGTGACAATATAGACATTAAGTCAACTCCAGAGGGCTTAGATAAAAATTTTGAAGTTAACCTTATTGCTAGAAAATCAAAAAAAAAAAGATCACACAAAATAAATATTAAAAAGATTAAAATTTTTAGTTCAATATTTTTTTTTTTAAGGGAAGTAATTAATTCTTTTCAAATCAATAACGCAAAATATATTATAATATCTTTATCACCTTACACTTTCATCTCATGTCTTATATTAAAGTTATTTGGAAAAAAACCATTTATTTATTTAAGAAGTAACGGTTTCGATGAATATAAAATTATTTTAGGAAGTTTGGGTTATATAATCTACTATTTAATGTTTAATATCTCAACTAGTATCGCCACAAATATTGCTTGCAGAAGATATATTTTGAGAAATAAAAAAGGCTTTGTTATTCAACCCTCTCAATTAAATGATAAGTGGTTTGAAAATCAAAAAGATCCGGGCGATATTGGAAAAAAATTACTTTATGTAGGAAGAATTAGAAAAGAAAAAGGAGTCTTTTCTTTAATTAAGATAATAAAAGACAAATCTAATATAGAGCTTACAATTGTGGGAGAAGAAGAAAAAAAAACATTTAAGAAAACTTATAAAAATATTAACTTTTTAAAACTAGTCAATGATCAAACAAAATTGATAAAAATTTATGATGAACACAAGATTTTTATTTTACCTTCGTTTACAGAAGGGGAGCCAATGGCTCTTTTAGAGTCTCTTTCTAGACATAAACCAGTGATAATTTTTCAAGAAATAGAACACGTTATTCAAAAAAGGGCTGGCATTTTTATTTCAAAAAGAAATTATGATAGCTTAGATCAAACAATAAATCATATTTTGAAGAATTATGATGGTATAAAAGAAATGATGAAAAAAAATGAACTACCAACAAATTCTAAATTTATTGGAGATTTAACTAAGATTATTTTAGATAATTAAATTTAAGTTATGAAAAATAATACATTAGTATTCACCGCGACTTTTAACGAGTCTGAAAATATAAAAAATTTTCTTGATATTGCTTTAGAGGTTAAAGAAATTGATATTTTAGTCATTGATGATAATTCACCTGACGGTACAGCAAAAATTATTAAAGATTATCAAAAAGATTTTAATAATTTACATTTAGTAATTAGGCAGGGAAAAGAAGGATTAGATACTGCTCATAAAAAAGCTTACAATTATGCAAAAGAAAATGGTTATAAAAAATTGATAACAATGGATGCAGACTTATCTCATGATCCTTCAAAAATACCAATATTTATAGAAAAGTTAGAATCCAGTCCATTCGTAATTGGTTCTAGGTACATTAAAGGCGGCCGTAATGAAACAAAACTTATTCGATATTTATTAAGTGCAATTGGTAATAAAATAATTAAGATAGTTCTAAATATAGATTGTGAGGAATTTACAACTTCTTATAGGGGCTTTAATTTAGAAAAACTATTAAATTTTGACATTAATAAAGTTAATTCTCAAGGTTACAGTTTTTTTATGGAAACAATTTACCGAGTTCATAGGTCTAAGTATTCTATAAAACAAGTACCAATTATATTTGCCGATAGAACTAAAGGAATTTCAAAAATTCCTAAGATAGAAACTCTACGAACATTAAAAAATCTTTTTTTAATCAAAATAAATAGTCTTTAATAAAAAATTTGAATTAACTAAGTCAATTATATATTAATGAATTATGAAAAAAGAAGAAAATAACAAAAGCTTTGGAATACTTTTTTTTATAGTTTTTTTATTAATAGCTATTTGGCCAGTTATAAACTCTGGATCTATAAGAATATGGTCTTTAGCAATATCATTGGTTTTTTTGGTTCTTGGGATTATGAATTCAACAATTCTTTCTCCTTTAAAAATTGGTTGGATAAAACTTGGAGAGATATTGGGAAAAATAATTGCTCCAGTTGTAATGGGATTTATTTATTTTTTAATTATAACACCAATTGGAATATTAATGCGGTTGTTGGGTAAAGATTTACTTAAACTTAAGTATAACAAAAATCAGTCCTATTGGATAAAAAGAGAGAAAAATATAAATACAATGAAAAGGCAATTCTAAATGATAAGTTTCTTAAAAGAATTTTACTCTTTTTTAAAAGAAAGAAAAAAATATTGGTTATTACCTATTATAATTGTATTAGCACCATTTATTTATACAATTTTTTAGCAAGTAAGTTTTATTGTATCGAAAAATTAAAATTATGAAATCAATTTTAGGTATTTCTGCATTCTACCATGATAGCGCAGCAGCACTTTTAATAGATGGCAAGATCATTGCAGCTGCACAAGAAGAAAGGTTTACTAGAAAAAAACACGACCCGAGTTATCCCTATAATTCTATTAAATATGTATTAGAAGAGTCAAACTTAGAGCTAAATCAAATTGATCAGATAGTTTTTTATGAAAAACCATTTTTAAAATTTGAAAGGTTACTTGAAACTTATTTAGCTTTTGCTCCAAATGGTTTCAAGTCATTTTTAATGTCAATGCCTGTTTGGCTTAGAGAAAAGCTATTTCAAAAAAAATTTCTTTTTAATCAATTAAAAAGAAATGACCATAAATTTAATGATATTGAAAAAATTAGTTTTTCAGAACACCACTTTAGTCATGCAGCCAGTGCTTTTTACCCGTCCCCTTTTGATGAAGCTGTTATTTTAACTTTAGATGGCGTTGGGGAATGGGCTACATCAACTTTAGCGATTGGTAAAAATAATAATATTTCAATGATAAAAGAAATTTATTTTCCTCATTCAATCGGTCTATTGTATTCAGCATTTACTTATTACACAGGTTTTAAAGTAAATAGCGGTGAATATAAGGTGATGGGACTGGCTCCTTATGGAAAACCTAAATATACTGATATTATTTTGAAAGAATTAGTTGATGTAAAAAATGATGGTTCTTTCAGACTAAACATGAAATATTTTAATTATGCCACTGGTCTCACAATGACAAATGATAAGTTTTCAAAACTTTTTGGCCAAAATCCTCGAGATCCAAACAAACAATTACTAACACAATTTCATATGGATATTGCAGCTTCTGTTCAAGAAGTAATTGAACAGATAGTTTTAAAACTTACAAGCAGTATACAAGCCGAGACAAAAATAAATAACTTATGTTTAGCTGGTGGTGTTGCTTTAAACTGTGTGGCTAATGGAAAAATTATAAAAAATAGAATATTTAAAGATGTATGGATACAACCGGCGTCGGGAGATGCAGGAGGCTCATTAGGGGCAGCCTTAGCTTTTTGGCATCAAGAATTAGAAAAACCAAGAAAAAACAATAAATCAAATGATTCTATGAAAGGCTCTTACTTAGGTCCAGAGTACAATGATAAAGTTATTGAAAGCAGTTTAAAGAAACTTGGTGCAAATTTTGAAATTTTTGAAAGTGAAAAACTTATTGAGATAATAGCTAATGAACTTAAAAACGGGAAAATAGTAGGATGGTTTCAAGGAAGAATGGAATTTGGACCTAGAGCACTTGGTTGTCGATCTATTATTGCAGATCCACGATCGGAAAAAATGCAAAAAGATTTAAATTTAAAAATTAAATATAGAGAGAGTTTTAGGCCATTCGCACCATCTATTTTAAGAGAAGACCTAAACAGCTGGTTTGATTTAGAATGCGACAGTCCATACATGCTTTTAGTAGCTGAGGTTAAAAAAAATATTCAAATTGAAGAGAGTCAAAGTAACAAGAAGTTGTTTGGTATAGAAAGATTAAACTTGAAAAGATCCTTAATACCTGCTGTTACACATGTTGACTACTCGGCTAGAATTCAAACGGTGCATAAAGATACAAATCCAAAATACTATAGACTTATCGAAAAATTTAAAGAAATTACCCAATGTCCAATTTTAGTAAATACCTCATTTAATATAAGGGGAGAGCCAATCGTTTGTTCTATTGAAGACGCATTTAATTGTTTTATGGGAACCGAACTAGATATATTAGTTTGTGAAAATTTTTTATTATACAAAGATAAACAAAACTCAAAATTAATTTCGAATTATAAAGATAAAGTAGAGCTTGATTAAATATTCATGAAAAAGTTCTCTTTCAGAACATTAAAAAACTTATTTTACTTAAATTTTTTTCTTAATGTTTTCAACTATTTCTTTGTTAATCAAAGTACTTAAATCTCCTAACTTTTCTTTTTTCTCTAATAAATCTCTTAAAAGTCTTCTGAGAATTTTTCCACTTTTAGTTTTTGGCAACTCATCTAAATAAACAATTTTATTTGGCAGGGCATAAGTTCCAAAATTTGAAATGAGGTCTTTTTTAATAATATGATCGATATTTTTTTCCCCTTTTGAGATAACTAAAAAAATATTTAATACCGAACCTCCCAAGAAGTCATCAGATGCAACTGCGCACACCTCTACGGCTTTTTTATTTCTAAGTAATATTGCCTCTATTTCAGCAGAACCAATCCTATGGCCCCTTATATTAATTACATCATCGGTTCTACCGTGTATAATTAAATTACCAAATTTATCGAAACTTCCAGAGTCAAATAACCTAAATTGGAATTTTTTATTCCAATATTTTTTCCAAACCTTTCTTTCATTAACAACATTAATCATACAGCCAGGCCATGGATTTTCTATTATAATTTCAGACTTGTTCGATCTATCGATTTTTTTCAAAGATAGTTTAAATATTTTCTTTGGTTTTCCAACTGTTCCAAACGGTGTATTTGATAGTTTATCATTAAACTTAGGAGCAGTTATAATTCCCCCTGTTTCGGTTTGAAAATAAGTATTAACAATTGTTTTCTTTTTCAAACCACAAAAAGCTGCAAACCACTTAGCGACCTCAGGAGCTAGAGGTTCACCCATTGAGCCTAAAGTTTTCAAATAAGAATTTTTAGCTATTTTGAAATTAAGGGATTTTAACATCCTTATTAATGTCACTGGCAAATACAATATCGAGGGTTTTAAATTGAGGATTATTTTTCTAAGAATATTTTCATCGAGTATACTTGTAGGTTTTTCGATTAATATCGTTGTAGCTCCAACTGATAAAGGACCGTACAAAGCATATGTGTGTCCATTAATCCATCCCGCGTCTGATGCTGTAAAAACTGTAGAATTTTTACTCATACCAAAATTTTCTAAGCAAGAATATTTAGTGAAAACCAAATAACCACCTGTTGCATGTACAACTCCTTTTGGCAGTCCAGTAGAACCAGAGGTAAATAATACAAATGATTCTTTTAAACTATTTAAAAATTTACACTTAGTTTTAACTACGTAGTTATTTTCAGTAATTTTAGAAATATAAAATTGAAGATTTTTTTTATCATTTTTATTATCTTTATTTAACAATAAAAATTTTAAATTTTTACATCTTTCTTTCAAACCATCTATTTTTAATTGTGATCTAGATATAAAAAGATCTGGTTTAAATAATTTAGCTCGAACCTCGATTGCGTCCAATTCTAAATCTTCGAATATAACATTATGTGTTATTCCCAACCTCGTACAAGCAAGCATACTTATTGATGACTCAATGGAAGCTGATGAATGTATCATAACTCTTTTTAGTTTGCCCTTATAATTTTTAATTAAAAATTCTGAAAAATTATCTACCAATTTTAATAAATCATAATATGAATATGATTTTATTTCTCCATTTATATTTACCGTATGAATTGCAATTTTATTTTTTAAACCTTCGTTTACATTCTTGTCTAAACAATTATAGCAAATATTAGTTTTACCATCATAAAACCATTCATAATTTAATTTTTTTCTATTAAATCTAAATATCTTATTTGGACTTTTTTGCCAAAAAATTAAATTAGACTTTTTATTCCAAAATTTTGAGACTTTATTATCTATTCTTTCTTTCATTTAAATTTGGATAATATATAAAAGCATTACAATTATGAACAACAAAGAAATCAAAATTAATACTATAAAAGTATTATCTGAAATTCTTAAGGTAAAAACAGGTAAGATAACATTGAAAACTACTGCAAATGATATCTCTGAATGGGATAGTCTTTCTAATATAAAAATTATATTAGGCATAGAAAAAAAATTTAAAATTAAAATCCCGACTTCTGAAGTGTTTCAACTTAAAAATGTTGGGGAGTTAATTAAGTTGATAAGCAAAACTATAACAGACAAGTAAGATGTATTTTAATTCTTTTGAATTTATCTTTTTGTTTCTACCTTTAACATTATTAGTCTTTATTATGATTAATAAAAGCAGATTTAATCATTATAATCTTTATTGGCTTATAACTGTTTCGTTATTTTTTTATGGTTGGTGGAACATAAAATACTTATTATTAATTTTATTTTCAATATTCATTAACTTTATTTTTGGGAAACTTATTAGAAAAATTTATTCAAAGTTAATTTTAATTGTTTCTATTATAACAAATTTATTAATATTAAGTTACTATAAATACTTTAACTTTTTTCTTGATAGTTTAAATAGTTTTTCTGGTTATGAATTTGAAATTAAAAGTATCATATTACCTTTAGGAATATCATTTTTTACATTTCAACAAATAACGTTTTTGGTAGACAGTTACTTAGGTAAAGTGAAAGAAGATAAGTTTTCTAACTATTTTTTATTTGTAATATTTTTTCCTCAATTAATTGCAGGGCCAATAGTTCATCACAGCGAGATGATGCCACAATTTAAAAATAATTTTACAAAGAAAATAAATTTAAATAATCTAACTGCTGGGATAATCACTTTTATAATTGGTTTATTTAAAAAAATTGTAATTGCAGATAGCATAGCCAAATACTCTGATCCAATTTTTTTTGCTGCAGAATCAGGGATTGTTTTAACATTTTTTGATGCTTGGGTTGGAACAATATCTTTTATGCTGCAACTCTATTTTGACTTTTCAGGATACACAGATATGGCTTTAGGCATAGGTTTAATTTTCGGTATTAAATTACCAAATAATTTTTTATCACCTTTTAAAGCGACAAATATTTCTGAATTTTGGAGATGCTGGCATATTACTCTAACAAGAATGATAAGAAATTATATCTATATACCATTAGCTTTAAGACTGACAAGAATGAGTATTGAAAAAAATTTAGGAGAAAAAATAACTTTTTTCATGGGAGTAATTTTTCCAACACTTTTTGCTTTTTTTTGGGTGGGTGTTTGGCACGGCGCAGGTTGGAACTTTATATGTTTTGGATTGTTAAATGGTTTTTATTTAATATTCTATTATCTCATGCAGCAAAGTAAAATTTCACTTGCACGCTTTAAAAATTTTAATATAGAATTAATGAGATTTTTAAAAATGTCTTTTAATTTTATTTTAGTTTCTGTTTCTTTTATTTTTTTTAGAGCTAAAGACTTAGAAAGTACGAGGGAAATATTTAGAGGAATAACTGGTTTAAACGGCATCAATTTTGGTGACGCATTTAAAATAGGTGAATTTGCAACTGAACCTGTTTTTGGGTTGTTTTTAATTATTAGTTTAATTTTATTTGTTTTTTATTTACCAAATACAAAATCAATAATCGAAAAAAAAAGAATAAATATTGATATAAAAAATTTAACTAAAAAACAAAAAAATTACCAAATTAAATTATATGGATCTTTTAAATGGGGAATTATTTTTGGTTTAATGTTGATGATTTCGATATCTTTAATTTCCAATACTAACGAATTTTTATACTTTGAATTTTAATGAAAAAAAATAAAAAATCAATTTCAACCATAAATTTTTTAATTGGTTTATTTATTTCATTTACTATATCGCTGTTCATTATTATTTTTACGAATTTAAGTATAGATCCAGAAAATCTTTACAGTGAAAAATATAAGATTTTTAAAAATAAAACACCAAATTATGATCAAATAGTTAATAAGATTCGAGGAGAACGTTTAAATTTGGATGTTACTGAAAACAAATTAAATAGGAGAAAAGTTTCTAAAGCATTTTCTAAATATATAAATGAATACGATTGTGTTTTATTAGGAAGCAGTCAAGTAATGGGAATTAGCAACCTAACAGGTAAAAAATCTTTACCAATTACTTGCAATAAAGTCTTAAATTTGTCAGTTGAGGGAGCTGTTCTAGAGGATTATATAGCGCTATCAAGACACATAAATTTTGATAATACAAAATTAAAAAAAATAATAATTTCCATACACCCATGGTCATTAAATATGAATAGAGATATTAGATGGCAAATATACAAAGATGATTTTAATTTTGTTTTTAAGAAGTTGATAAATATTGAATTTAAGAAAGATAACTACTCCTTAAGCCTATTAAAAAATTTGACTAGTTTAAAGTATTTTAAAGAATCCTTAAAAGGATTTAAAAATGAAAATTTTATTTTTATTGAAGATTTTAAATCGATAATTACAAATAGGAATATACTTCTACCAGATGGAAGTATCATTAATATCCACAAAGAAGTATTAAGATTTAATATTAAAGACAATTTAAAGGTTGCTAATTATAAAATTCAAAAAAATGAATATTATGATAATTCAACAATACAAATTTATCAAAGGTATATAAATTTTTTTGGAGAAAAATTTGAAATCCTGTTTTTACATAGTCCATATAGTCATGAGGTATGGAATAATGATGAATTGATGGTTTTGAAAGCCATTAAGGAAGTTGAAAAAAAAACTGGAGAATTAGCAAAATTAAATAACTTGAAAATAATCGGGTCATTTGATCCAAAAAAAATAAATTGCAAATCAGAAGATTTTATTGATGTATTTCATTCTAAATCAAGTTGCTTAACTAAAATAGAAAATGTTATTTTAAAAAATTAGCTAGGAGAGGTGGCCGAGTGGTTGAAGGCGCACGCTTGGAAAGCGTGTAA
>MDTD01054357.1_pt1 | contig 10000 bp, 5 predicted proteins | sample 811221 | NCBI WGS metagenome assembly MDTD01 (sample SAMN05326646, study PRJNA326480) | marine metagenome | isolation source: seawater | place: Pacific Ocean: South West | collected 2011
GTTCTCTTTTACTAAACATCCTTCGCCAACGACTTTAATGTCAACAACCCTATCACATTGAGAACATGTTACTGGGATTGTTAAGCCACATTTTTTACAACTATAAGTATTCATGTGTTAACTCTATTTGAACTAAAATAATTTTCAAGAAATATAGTTTTTAATGAAAATCATTATCAAAAAAAACTCAGGTTTTTATTTTTAATGATAATCATTAGCAAAGAAAATTGTTAATCGTAGAAAAAATAAACAGATAAAATTAAACACCAAAAAAATAAATAATAATAAAAATACCCCCTTACAGTAAAAGGCATTTTTTTTAATTTTCTTTTACCTTTACCTTTATATGGTTTTGAAATTTCCATTATCTTTCAATGCACATGGCTATACCCATGCCTCCCCCAATGCATAACGTTGCCAAACCTTTTTTTACATTTCTTTTTTTCATTTCGTGAATAAGTGTTACTAAAATTCTTGTTCCCGACGCACCTATTGGATGTCCAAGAGCAATTGCGCCACCATTAACATTAATCTTTTCTTCAGGTATTCCTAGTGTTTTAATTACCGCAATACTTTGTGCAGCAAATGCCTCGTTAATTTCTAGTAAATCCAAATCTTTTACTGACCATCCTGCGATTTCTAAAGCTTTTTTTGAAGCAGGAATAGGACCAGTTCCCATAATAGAAGGATCAACCCCACAGCTTGCCCAAGATTTAATTGAGACCAATTTTTCAAGACCTCTTTTCTCTGCCTCAGCATCTGTCATTAATGCTACAGCGGCAGCACCATCATTAATTCCTGATGCGTTTCCTGCTGTTACTGTCCCTTCCTTTTGAAAAACTGGTTTTAGTCGCGACAAAGACTCAAGATTTATACCTTCCCTTGGATGTTCATCCTTGTCAAAATCAATTTCAGCTTTTTTAGACTTGATTTTAAAATTTACAATTTCATCTTTAAATTTTTTATCCTTTTGAGCTTTTAAGGCTTTGTGTTGAGAGTTTAATGCAAATTTATCTTGTTGATCCCTAGTAACTTGAAATTTGACTGCAACATTTTCTGCTGTTACTCCCATGTGATATCCGTGAAACGCGTCCCACAATCCATCTTTAATCATTGTATCTACTATTTCTGCATCGCCTAATTTTTTCCCTTCCCTTAAAAATATAGCATGAGGAGCTAAAGACATACTCTCTTGTCCGCCAGCTAAAATAATTTTTGAGTCTCCCGATTTGATACTTTGGTAGGCAGAGGCAATGGACCTCAAGCCAGATCCACAAACTTGATTCACCAGATAAGCTGGTTTTTCCTTTGGAATACCAGATTTCATAGAAGCTTGCCGAGCAGGATTTTGTCCGGTGCTTCCCGTTAAAACTTGGCCCATTATCACTTCATCAATTTCATCTTTTTTAAGTTTTGACTTTATAATCGCTTCGTTCAAAACTGTAGTTCCCAGTTCATATCCAGGTATGTTCTTGAGTGATTTGCCTAGAGTTCCCACAGCCGTTCTAACAGCAGAAGTTATTACAATATTACCTTTATTAGACATTAATATAATTTAAGGTTATAAATTAAGAATAACAATAGGTCATTATCGCCTTTATTTACGCTACTTTTTTTGATAATTGAGATATGTGCGCCTGTAGCTCAACTGGATAGAGCGCTTGGCTACGGACCAGGAGGTTCTGGGTTCAAATCCTAGCAGGCGCACCAAAAACGATTGATTATTTTTTTTTTAGGAATAAATTTAAACTATGAAATTTTTTAGCAACCTATCTCTTCAAAGAGCTGTTGTGCTTTTTTTTATAATCGTTTTATTAATACTGTTGGCCTTGACTATAATTTTATAAATAACTTATTAAAAGTATTATCAGACCTAGAATAATTCTATAAACTACGAAAATATTTAAACTAAATTTTTTAAGAAATAATAGAAGATATTTAATTGTTAAATAAGAAAAAATAAAAGAAAAAATTATTGCAATAAAATTAGTAAAAGAAAATTCAGGATTTTCAGATAAGAAAATTTCTCTTAAACCGTAAATAGAAACTATAGCCAAAGTTGGTATTGATAATAAGAATGATATTTTAGCAGAATCTACTCTGTTAAATTTCAATAATCTAGCAGAACTTATAGTTATGCCAGATCTGCTAACACCTGGAATTAATGAAAGTACTTGAAAAAAACCAATTATCATCGCAGATTTATAACTAAAGTTTTTACTTAAATTTTTTGAGGTCTCAAATCTGTCACTAAAATATAAAATTATTCCAAACAATAGAGTTGTCCAACCTATTACTTTTAAGTTTCTAAGTTGGTTTACAATATCAAATTTTACCAACAAAAAACCTGCTATCATAACAGGAATTGAAGAAACTAATATTTTTAAAAATAATATTTTGTTATCTAGAAATTTTAATATCTCAAATCTAAAATAAAAAATAACTGCGAAAAATGAACCAATATGCAAGCTTACATCTAAGGCTAAATTACTACTTTTAAAGTTCAAATATTTCGAAGTTATAATTAAATGAGAGGATGAGCTTACAGGTATAAATTCAGATATACCTTGTACGATTGCTAAAATTAAAATTTCTAACATAGTTTAAAATTTACTATTAAAGCTTGTTTTTTTATGGACAATTCTAAATGCATAGCAGGTATGCTAAAATTAGTCATTAAAATTAAGGGTTTTTATAAACAATAGTAAGTGATACTTACCTATTTTTTCTTTTAAGATTGATCTTTTTGCAGTAAATTTCCCGAAATTTATGAAAAATAAAATGCTTCAATTTACTGATTTAGATCAGCAGAACCCGACAAAAAGGGAGACTGAAAAACGTAAAACAGATTTCAACGAAATCTATAAAGAATTCATTAATGACAAAGCCAAAGAACAGTCAAGTAGATGTTCGCAATGTGGCGTGCCTTTTTGTCAAATACACTGTCCATTAAGTAATAACATTCCTGACTGGTTAAAACTTACGGCTGAAGGTAGATTAAAAGAAGCTTACGAGCTGTCTCAAAGCACAAACAATATGCCTGAAGTTTGCGGTCGTATTTGTCCTCAGGATAGATTGTGCGAAGGAAATTGTGTTATAGAGCAATCAGGACACGGAACAGTTACCATAGGGTCCATTGAGAAATTCATTACGGAGACCGCTTGGGAAAAAGGCTGGGTTAAACCGATATCAATTAAAAAAGAATTAAAACAATCTATTGGAATAATTGGCTCAGGACCTGCAGGTCTAGCTTGCGCAGAAGAATTAAGAAAATCTGGTTTTCAAGTTACAATTTATGACAGATATGACAGACCAGGAGGCTTATTAATTTATGGAATTCCAAATTTCAAACTGGAAAAATTTGTAGTTGAAAGAAGAACAAAACTTCTTAAGGAAAGTGGTATTAAATTTATTCAGAATTTTGAGGTTGGAAAAAACTCGAGTTTAGAAGAATTAAGAAAAAAACATGATGCAGTTTTAATTGCTACAGGTGTTTATAAAGCAAGAGAGATAGAGATAGAAGGTTCTAATTTAGAAAATATTTTTCCTGCAATGGATTTTTTAACTGCTTCAAATAAAAAAGGTTTAGGTGATAATCATAAACTTTTTGACCAAGGCACGCTCAACGCCGAAGGAAAAAATGTTGTTGTTATAGGTGGTGGTGATACCGCTATGGATTGTGTGAGAACAGCCGTAAGACAAAAAGCCAAATCTGTAAAATGCCTATATAGAAGAGATAGAGAAAACATGCCTGGGTCTGCAAGAGAAGTTTCTAATGCTATAGAAGAAGGTGTGGAGTTTATGTGGTTGTCTAGCCCAAACAAATTTATTGGTTCAACGAAAGTTGAAAAGGTAGAGGTAAGCAAAATTAAACTAGGTGATGCAGATGCATCTGGTAGAAAAAAACCTGTTATTCAAAAAGGATCAGAATTTCAAATAGAGTCAGATCTCGTAATTAAGTCATTAGGTTTTGATCCAGAAAATATTCCTAAACTTTTTAATCAAGAAGAGTTAGCGGTTTCAAAATGGGGAACAATAAAAATAGATCTGAAAACAATGCAAACAAATATCGATGGAGTTTTTGCTGCAGGAGATATAGTCAGAGGAGCTTCACTAGTAGTTTGGGCTATAAGAGACGGAAGAGATGCAGCTGTGCAAATCGAAAAATATTTAGAATCAACAGCAAAAAAGATCAAAGCAGCATGAAAACAAGATATTTAAAAAATAAAACCCATCTAGAAAAAAATTTTTCTTATAGCAAAGAAATGGAGCACGAGGCTTGTGGTGTTGGCTTAATCGCTTCCACGAACGGCGAAAAATCAAGAAAAGTTGTCGACTATGGTATTGAAGCTTTAAAAGCAGTTTGGCACAGAGGGGCAGTCGATGCAGATGGTAAATCTGGAGATGGGGCTGGTATTAAATTAGAAATTTCACCAGAATTTTTTAAAGAAAAAATTTTAGCAACAGGACACTCGCATGATGAAAACAAAAGAATTTGTGTTGGAATGGTATTTTTACCAAGGAATGATTACACATCTCAGGAAAAATGTAGATCAATAATTGAAACAGTTTTATTAAATAATGGTTTTTATATTTATGGTTGGAGGCAAGTTCCTGTTAATCCTAAAGTTCTTGGCGTTACCGCAGAACTAAGCAGACCAGAAATAGCTCAAGTATTATTCAGAAAAAATGAGAATTTAGAAACAGATTTACTAGAAAGGCAACTTTATATTAGTAGAAAAAAAATTGAAAAATTATCAAGAGAGTCTCAACTGAAAGAATTTTATATTTGTTCGATGAGTTCAAGATCAATTGTGTATAAAGGTATGTTTCTAGCTGAAGCCTTATCTGAGTTTTATCCTGACTTACTTGATAATAAATTTACTTCTAGATTTGCAATTTTTCACCAAAGATATTCGACAAATACATTTCCAAGTTGGGATTTAGCTCAACCATTTAGAACATTGGCACATAACGGTGAAATTAATACCTTAAAAGGAAATGTGAATTGGATGAAAATACACGAACAAGATATGTCGAGCAAACTATACGAGAATATTGATGACCTTAAGCCAGTTATAATTCCGGGAAATTCAGATTCAGCCTCTTTAGATAATGTGTTTGAATTATTAGCTCACTCAGGAAAATTGGCACCATTGATTAAATTAATGATGATACCGGATGCTTGGTCAAAGAGAAGTAAAACTGTGCCTAAAAATCACCAACAACTTTTTAATTTTTTAAATAGTTCAATTGAGCCCTGGGATGGACCAGCTGCCATTTGCGCAACCGATGCCAAGTGGGTAATAGCCTCAACCGATAGAAACGGTCTTCGTCCTTTAAGGTATTCAATAACCTCAGATAATCTACTTTTTGCAGGTTCAGAAACTGGTATGATTAAAATCCCCGAGGAGAAGATAGTTTCTAAAGGAAGATTAGGTCCTGGACAACTTATAGCGGTTGAACTCAAACAAGGAAAATTATTTAAAGATAAAGAAATTAAAGATTTCATATCAAAGGATTATAAAAAATTTAATAATCAGATAGTTGATCTGGACTCTAAACTCCAAAATGTAAAAGAGCTACCCCTATTTAAAGGAGATGATTTAAGAAGAAGACAATACCTTTCTGGGATGAGTGTGGAGGATTTAGAAATGATCTTACATCCAATGGTAGAGGAAGGGAAGGAAGCAACCGGCTCAATGGGAGATGATACACCTGTAGCAGTTCTATCAAGTCATTTTAGACCAGTTTCTCATTATTTTAGACAAAACTTTAGTCAAGTTACTAATCCTCCGATAGACTCATTAAGAGAAAACAAAGTAATGAGTTTGAAAACAAGATTTGGAAATTTAGGTAACATATTAGATTTTGATAATTTAACTCAAGAAAAAATATATGTTTTGGACAGTCCAATATTAACGAATTCACAATTTAAAAAGTTTAAGAATTTATTTTCAAAAAAAATAAAACAAATAGATTGTACTTTTGAATTTAAATCATCTTTAAAACAAAGATTAGAGCAGATTAAAGTGGAAACCGAAATTGCAGTGCGTGAAGGGGTAACCAACATTATATTAACCGATAAAGGAATTAGTGAAAACAAAATGAATGTTCCTATAATTCTTGCTGTTGGGGCAGTTCATTCATATTTGGTAAAACTTGGCTTAAGAGGTTTTTGTTCAATAAATGTGGAAACCTCTGAAACACTGGACACCCACTCGTTTGCTGTTTTAATAGGAGTCGGAGCGACTACGATAAATCCTTACTTAGCAATAGACAGTATTTATCAAAGACATGAAAAAAAATTATATGGAAATTTGAATTTTGATGAATGTACTAAACGTTTTAAAAAGGCAATAGAAAACGGTTTACTCAAAATAATGTCTAAAATGGGAATTTCGGTTTTAAGCTCTTATAGAGGTGGATGTAATTTTGAGTCAGTGGGACTAAGTAGAGCCGTAGTCTCCGAATACTTTCCAGGTATGGTATCAAGAATATCAGGTATTGGATTGATTGGAATAGAAGAAAAAATCAAAAAACTTCATCAAAAAGCTTACAGTAAAAATTTATTTGTTTTGCCAATTGGTGGAATCTATAAGTATAGAAAAACAGGTGAGCAACACCAGATACAAGGAAATTTAATTCATATACTTCAAAATGCAGTTACCACAGGCTCATACGAAACATATAAAAAATATTCGAAAGCGATACATGATCTTACCCCAATTAATTTAAGAGATTTGCTTGAATTTAAAAAAGTTAAACAATCATTAAATTTAGACGAGGTGGAGCCAATAGAAGAAATTACTAAAAGATTTGGAAGTGGAAGTATGTCTCATGGAGCTTTATCAGAGGAAGCACATGAAACTTTAGCGATAGGAATGAATAGAATTAAAGGAGCCTCTTGCAGTGGTGAGGGCGGAGAGGACTCGAAAAGATTTAAAGTATTTGAGAATGGTGACACTGCTAATTCGAGAGTAAAACAAGTTGCATCTGCGAGATTTGGCGTGACAATTAATTATTTAAATAATTGTAACGAGATTGAAATTAAAATTGCTCAAGGTGCTAAACCAGGAGAAGGAGGACAATTACCGGGTTTTAAAGTTACAAAAGATATTGCAAGATTAAGACATTCAACACCCGGAGTAACTTTAATATCTCCACCACCTCACCATGACATTTATTCCATAGAGGATTTAGCTCAATTAATATATGACCTCAAACAAATTAATCCTTCAGCAAGAATAGGCGTTAAATTAGTTGCTTCAACTGGAATAGGAACAATTGCTGCAGGAGTAGCTAAGGCAAAAGCCGATGTAATATTGATATCAGGACACTCTGGAGGCACAGGAGCCAGCCCACAAACAAGTGTAAAATACGCAGGAATACCGTGGGAAATGGGGTTGACTGAAGCAAACCAAATTTTAACTTTAAATAACCTTAGACACAAAGTTACATTAAGAACGGATGGAGGTCTTAAGACAGGCAGAGATGTTGTTATAGCTGCAATGATGGGTGCGGAAGAATTCGGAATGGGAACATCATCCCTAATTGCTATGGGATGTATAATGGTTCGTCAATGTCACTCTAATACATGTCCGGTGGGTGTTTGTACACAGGATGAAAATTTAAGAAAAAAATTTAGTGGAACTCCAGAAAAAGTAGTAAATTTTTTTAATTTTGTAGCGCGAGAAGTAAGAGAAATATTATCAAGTTTAGGGTTTAAAAATCTAAATGAAATAATTGGAAGAACTGACCTTTTGACCCAAGTTAGCAGGGGATCCTCAAATCTTGATGATTTAGATTTAAATCCTCTTTTAGTACAAGCAGACCCAGGAGAAAATCCACGATACTGTAAAGATAAAAAAATTAATTATGTTCCTGAAACTTTAGACGAAAAAATTTGGTCAGATATCAAAGCCAAAATACACTCAGATAAAAAAAATTCATTCAATTATTTTATTGAGAACACTCATAGATCTGTAGGAACAAGATTATCTCATTATGTATTTAAAAAATTTGGAAACAATAAACTTCAGGAAGACACTATAACTATAAATTTAACTGGTTCAGCCGGCCAGTCTCTAGGTGCTTTTTTATCCAAAGGAGTCAAACTAATTGTAGAAGGAGATGCTAACGATTATGTCGGTAAAGGTTTATCAGGAGGTACTATTGTAGTTAAAAAGCATTCTTTAAGTAAATTAAAATCCCATGAAAATGCAATAGTAGGTAATACAGTTTTATATGGAGCAACAAGTGGTAAATTATTTATTTCTGGTTTAGCTGGTGAGAGGTTTGCAGTAAGAAATTCCGGCGGTAATGCAGTTACAGAAGGATGCGGTTCAAACGGTTGTGAATATATGACCGGAGGAAATGTAGTTATTTTAGGAAATGTAGGAGATAATTTTGGTGCGGGCATGACTGGCGGCATCGCTTTCATTTATGATCCTGAGGATAAGTTTGAGAATTTTGTTAATCCAGCTTCTTTAATATGGCAAGAGGTTGAAACTAAATTCTGGCAAGATAAACTTAAAGGTATGATAGAAGAATTTATTAAGAATACCGATTCGGAAAAAGCGAAAAAGATATTTCAAAACTTTGAAAGGGAGCTATCCAATTTTAAACAAGTTTGTCCAATAGAAATGTTAGATAAATTAGAAAACCCAATCACTATGAAAGCTAAAACTATTAAGTCTGCTTAATGAAAATAAAAGAAAAATTTTTCTTTTTTGGATTTGGTCAAACCGCAAAATATTTTGTAAGCGAACTTTTAAGGCAAAAAAGAAATTTTACCTTCTTATCTACCAACACTAAAAAAACTAAAGCTTACTACTTTAAAAAAAAAAGATTTGTTTCTTTTAAATTTAAAGATAATTTTTTTGATAAGGAAATCAAAAAAAATTTACTCGATTCTAATTTTGTTTTAATATCAATCCCGCCTCAAAAAACTCAAGATGTAGTTTTAAAAAATTTTGCTCAAACCTTAAAAGATTCAAAAATAAAAAAAATTATTTATCTTTCCGCTACAAGTGTATACGGTAATCATAATGGAAAGTGGGTAAACGAAAACTCAAAACTTAAGGGAAAAACTTTTTTTGGAAGTCGGCGTAAAAAAATTGAAAAATTATGGCTTAACTTTAAAGACAAAACAAAAAAGGATGTAAACATTCTAAGAGTTGCAGGTATTTATTCAAAAGAAAGCAATGTTTTAAAAAAAATTAAAAAGTCAAATATTTTAGTAAAAGAGAAGAAATATTTTTCAAGGATAAGGATTGAAGATTTGGCAAGAATTATTAATAAGCTATTTCTGAGCAAAGAAAAATCACTTATACTTAATGCTTCTGATGACAAACCTTCAACTAATACTGAGGTTGCATATTATGCGGCGAAACTTTTAAAGATAAAAAAACTAAATAAAGTTTCAATATTAAGTTTTAAAAATAAAATGATAAAAGAATTTTATAAAGACTCAAAAAAAGTGAGTAATAAAAGGATGAAATCGAAATTAAAAATCAAACTCAAGTATCCTACTTATAAAGAGGGGTTAAATAATATTTTTAGAAAATCTATTTAATTCAGCAATAATCTTTTTTAGATTTTTTATCTGAGAAAGACTGTGATCACCATCCTTTATAATGATAATTTTCTTTTTAGCATCAGGGAACAAGTTTAGAACTTCTTTAGAGAAAGAGATGGGTACAACATCATCTTTTTTTCCATGAAACATCGAAACCTGAATTTTAAGTTTAATTTTTTTTGATAAGATTTTGTTTTTTCGTCCATCTTTAATAAGTTGATAGGATATCGGATATTCGTAATTTCCACTTTTAATAATACTTAACCCTTTATTAATTATTTCATCTTTAATTTTTTTTGGAAATTTTTTCCACATTAATTTGTCTAGAAATTCAGGTGCAGACCCTATACCAATAAAACCTTTAATTTGTTTCTTAAAAAATTGAAACAAATTTAGTGAAATCCATGAACCCATACTCGA
>MDTD01130644.1_pt1 | contig 10000 bp, 6 predicted proteins | sample 811221 | NCBI WGS metagenome assembly MDTD01 (sample SAMN05326646, study PRJNA326480) | marine metagenome | isolation source: seawater | place: Pacific Ocean: South West | collected 2011
ATTTAAATAAATTTTCTATATCTAAGTTTTTAATCAAATCTGAATTTATATTTTTAATCTTTGATGTTAAACTAATTGAAAAAAAAGGTTTGAATTTAAAAAACCCTTCGCTATCAAAAGATAAATCTTTATCTCTAAAAAAAAAGTTATTCACTTTTATTTTATCTTTATTGTGTATGAAGTTTAATTTAAAATTTGATTTTAAAATCTTGCCATTTAGGTCGCCATTTAAATTAGATTTTTGACTTTTTTTTGGAATATTTAAATTAATGGAAACTCCGGTATTTTGTAATTTAAAATTTATATTACTTAAATCATCTTTTAAATTAACTTTAAATTTTCTATTAAATACCTCCCCTGTAATAATATTTTTTTTATATCCATAGTTTAAATAATTTATTTTTTTAAAAATAATTATTGTTTTTGCGTCATCTTTTATTTTAAGATTTAAATCCTGAAAATATATTTTCTTTTGAAGATCATAAATACTATTTTTTAAGCGTTTAATGTTTTTTAAATTAGTTTCAAAAAAACTATTTTCTAATCTAAGTTTTCTAACCTGAAAATTTTTGTAATTATATAGACTAATTAGTCTTGGATATAATAATAACTTTTGTGTTTTTAAATTGATTTTTTTCGAATTAAAATTCATTTTTAAATTATTCATTTCTAAATGAGGTAATGGAAATGAATTGAATTTTATGTTTTTGTAATCTTTAATATCTAAATTATAATTTTTAGATAAGTAAGTCTTAATTATTTTATCCTTTGCTCGATAATCAAAAAAATGTGGTATTGATAAAAATAAGAGTATTGCGACAAAAAAAATTGCAAAAAGATATCTTATGAAAAAAACAAATTTAAAAAATCTGTAGAATTTGTTGTGAATTGTTTTGTAGATTTTATTTATCATTTTTTTTATTTTTATAACTAGTATATAAATGAAAATTCCATTTTATGAATAGCATAGATAAGTTAATTGAAAGTCTAAACAAGGAACAAAAAGAGGCAGTCCTTAGCACTGAAGGTCCTAACTTGATTGTTGCCGGAGCAGGCTCAGGTAAAACAAAGGTTTTAACGACAAGATTGATAAATATTATTAATCAAAAAAAAGCTTTCTCTAATCAAATTTTATGTGTGACTTTTACAAACAAAGCTGCAAAAGAAATGCAAAACCGCGTGATACAACACTTAAAAGGAAGTTTAAATGCTATTCCGTGGTTAGGAACATTTCATTCTATTAGTGTAAAATTTTTAAGAAGACACGCTGAAGCTCTAGGCTATAAAAGTAATTTTACAATTTTAGATACTGACGACCAAAAAAAGCTTATAAGAAATATAGTAAAAGCAGAAGACCTGGACGCAAAAAAATTTTCCCCACAATTAATTATGTATCATATTGATCAATGGAAAAATAAAGGTCTTTTACCGAATGATGTTAAAATAGAAAAATCAGGTTCAATAATTAAATCAATTTTAAAAGTTTACGAAATATATCAGATCAAAACGAAGGATTTAAATGCTTTTGATTTTGGAGATTTAATTTTATTTTGTGTAAAACTTTTTGAGGACCATAAAGATATTAGAGATATATATCATAATAATTTTAGATATATTTTAGTAGATGAATTTCAAGATACAAATTTTATTCAAAATAAATGGTTGAACTTATTGGTTAATGAAAAACAAAATATTTGTTGTGTGGGTGACGACGATCAGTCAATTTATAGTTGGAGAGGCGCAGAAATAAAAAATTTTCTTTCTTTCGATAAAATTTATAAAAACTGTAAAATTTTTAAATTAGAGCAAAATTATAGATCAACTAAAAATATTTTAGAAACTGCTTCTCATTTAATATCAAATAATTCTAATAGAGTAGGAAAAAAGTTATGGTCATCAGCTAATAAAGGAGAGTTGGTAAAATTAAATTGTTATAGAACTGGAAAAGAAGAAGCTCAAGGTATCAGCGATATAATTGAACAAAAAATAAAAAAAAAGTATTCTTTAAATGAAGTTTCAATTTTAGTCAGAGCAATTTATCAAACAAGAGAATTTGAAGAGAGATTTCTTCAAGTGGGGATTGGTTATCGTGTGCTTGGAGGTATAAAATTTTATGAAAGGGCTGAAATAAAAGATGCTGTCTCATATTTAAGAATTATCAATCAAAAATTTGATGATCTTGCATTAGAAAGAGTTATTGGTTCTCCAAAAAGAGGGATAGGAGAGAGTACTTTAAATCAAATTTATAAATTCGGTAAAGTGAATAAACTATGTCTTGAAGACTCAATAATTAAAATAATTGAAAAAGGAGAATTTAAACCAAAAATCAAAACCTCACTCAATCAATTAATAAATATGATTCACAAATGGCGAAAGGATAACCTAAATTTGAAACATTATGATTTATTAAAATTAGTCCTTGATGAGTCAGGATATTCAACAATGCTTAAAAATAAAAAAGATTTAGAAAATGAAAATAGATTAGATAATTTAAAAGAATTATTAAGAGCAATGCAAGATTATGATAATTTACAAAATTTTTTAGAGCATGTAGCTCTGGCCACTTCAGTTGATCAAGATTGGGAAGGAGCAAAAATAAATTTAATGACGATGCATGCTGCTAAAGGATTAGAGTTTGATGTTGTTTTTCTTCCAGGTTGGGAAGAAGGGCTGTTCCCTCATCAAAAATCTTTAGAGGAAAAGGGAGATTTCGCTTTAGAGGAAGAAAGGCGATTAGCTTATGTAGGGATTACAAGAGCAAAAAAAGAAGCATATTTATCTTTTGCAATGAAAAGAGCCTATCATGGAGATTGGATGGACGCTCTACCATCAAGATTTATTAACGAAATCCCAGATGAAAGTGTAGAAAAAAATGAACTTGATATGTCAAGTGCTGATGAATTTGAATTCAATCAAGACACCTCAATTGAATTTGATGAAGAGTATAGAAGTCCAGGGTGGGATCGCTTTAAAAAGAAAAAAATGCTGAAATGGAAAAAATAAAAAAATTAAGGAAGATCTTAAATAAGGAACTGATTGATGGTTATTTAATTCCAAAAAATGATGAGTTTTTTGGAGAATATATACCTGACCATAATGATAGATTAAAATATATCTCCAATTTTTCTGGCTCTTATGGATTAGCTCTAATTTTAAAAAATCAAAATTATCTTTTTGTTGATGGGAGATACACTATTCAAGCCATAAACCAAAGCGGCAAGTATTTTAAAATAATTACTTTTCCCAATAATATGCCGTACAATATTTTAAAAAATAAAAAATTATCTATTGGTTTTGATCCAAAGCTTTTTACAAAAAAAACTTTAAATATTTTTTTTGGTAAAACTAATAAAAATGTTAGATTCAAAATAATTGAAAAAAATTTAATTGATGAGATATGGAAAAGAAAAATTAAAAACAAAAAAATAAAATTTTATACTTTACCTAGAAATTCAGTGGGAAACACACATTCGTTTAAAATAAATAAACTAGTTTCCTTTTTAAAAAAAAGGGGTGCAGACTTTCAATTTATTAGTTCTAGTGAAAATAATGCGTGGTTGTTAAACATAAGGGGAAGAGATGCCGAATATACCCCTATTCCTAAAAGTTATATTTTAATTGATAAAAGAAAAAATTTGAAGTTTTTTTGTGATTTAAACAAAGTATCAAATTCATTGAGAAAATATTATAAAAAAATAAATTTTGTTAATATTAAAGAAATTGAAAAAGTTCTATTAAAAATAAAAGAGAAAAAATTTATTTTGGATAATACTACGTGCTCTTTGAAATTTGAAAATATAATCTCTTATAATAATTCAGTATTAAATCAGAAAGATCCAATCTATGACTTCAAAGCGATTAAAACTAAAAAAGAAATACAAAATCTAAAAAATGCCCATATATTTGACGGTGTTGCGTTGACAAAATATTTATTCTGGCTTAAAAAAAATTTTTTAAAAAAGGATATCTCAGAGTTAAGTGCTTCTCAAAAACTTTATTTATTACGAAAAAAAAATAAAAAATTTAAATTTTTAAGTTTTCCAACTATATCTGGTACTGGCCCAAATGGTGCAATAATTCACTATAAAGCTAACAAAAAAACAAATAGAGTTTTAAGAAAAGGTGATATTTATTTAGTCGACTCTGGCGGACAATATGAATTTGGAACCACCGATGTTACACGAACAATTTCTTTAAAAAATTCAAGTAAAAGAATAAAAGATATTTTTACAAGAGTGCTGAAAGGTCATATAGCTGTGGCGGATTTTAAATTAAAATTAAATACCACTGGTTCAAGAATTGATAACAAAGCTAGAAAATATTTAAAAAAGATTGGTTTAGATTACTCACATGGAACTGGGCACGGTGTGGGTTATTTTCTAAATGTACATGAAGGTCCACATGCTATTTCGAAGAATAATAAGATTAAATTTCAGGAAGGAATGGTTGTTTCAAATGAACCGGGATATTACGAAAAAAATAAATTTGGCATAAGAATTGAAAATCTCATTTATGTAAAAAAGGAAAAGAAAAAAATATGTTTTAAAAATTTAACGATGGCGCCTATAGACAAAAATTTGATTAATGAAAATATACTAAATAATAATGAAAAAAATTGGATTAATAATTACCATCAAGTTGTATTTAATAATCTTAAAGATTTTATGAATAAAACAGAGAAGAACGAACTTAAAGAAGCTTGTTCAGCTATTTAAAATTTTATTCCACTCTTTTTCATTAATAACTTTGATATTTAATTCCTTAGCCTGATCTATTTTTTTTTTTGTAGGCTTAGAATTTCCAACAATTAGAAAATCTAATTTTTTTGAAATTGAACCTAGAACTTTTCCTCCATTTTGCTCAGCTATTGCTTTAGCTTCCGATCTGCTCATATTTTCAAAACCTCCAGTGAACATAAGTTTTTTGTTAGAAAATTTTCCATTAATATTTTGAACTAAATAATCTTTGACTTGCAACTGTTTAATGAAGTTTTTAATAATTTTTGAATTCGCATCATTTTTTACAAAACCTTTTATAGATTCTATCTGTGTTTCACCAATGCCATCTAAATCATTCAAATTTTTCAATAAAATTAATCTTTTATTTTTATCAAATAATTTTTGAAATTCTTGAATTGAACCAAAGAAACCTGCAAGAATTTTTGCATTTTCTTGTCCAATATGTCTAATTCCAATTGAATAAATGAATTTATCTAAACTTATATTTTGAGAATTTTTAAGGGCCTTTTTAAGATTATTAATTGAAAGTTCGCCCCATCCTTCTAGTTTTTTTATTTCCTCAAAATCTAATTTAAAAATGTCTGCTGGTTCTTTTATAAATTTTAACTCCCAGAATTGCTCTACAACCTTCTTTCCCAGTCCATCAATATTCAATGCTTCCTTCGAAACAATATGTTTGAGCTTTTCTTTAGCTATAAATTTGCACTCGTAACCTTTCGTGCATCTTCTAACTGCATCTAGCTTATTCGTGCTTTTACTTATTTCTTTTTTTGTCTCAGCTCCACATAAACATTTTTTTGGAAAAATATATTTAGAGCTGTTTTTATTTCTTTTGGATACATCTACAGAAATCACTTGTGGAATAACATCTCCGGCCCTTTGAATGTTTATTGTATCACCAACTCTTATGTCTTTTCTTAAAATTTCATCCTCATTATGTAATGTGGCATTAGAAACTACAACTCCTCCGACTGTAACAGGTTTTACTTTAGCAACGGGAGTTATTGCACCAGTTCTACCAACTTGTATAGCAATGTCTTTGATTACAGTAATGGCTTTTTCTGCAGAAAACTTGTAAGCAGTAGCCCATCTAGGGGAGTTCGATGTATTCCCTAAACGCTTTTGCAAAGATAAATCATTAACTTTAAAAACTATGCCGTCTATATCATAATTTAAAGTAGATCTTAGAGAGTCTATTTTTTCATGATGTTCTTGAATTTCATTAATACCTAATACCTTCTGAGATAAAGGGTTTGTTATAAAACCCCATTCGCTAATTTTATCTAAAAAATTAGATTGTTCTTTAAAAATCATAGGTTCGACAGCTCCAAATCCATAAGCAAAATATTTTAAAGGAATTTTAGAGGTAACCTTAGGATCTTTTTGTCTGAGTGATCCTCCAGCTGCATTTCTTGGATTAGCAAAATTATCTTTAAAGTTTTCAAAATCTTTTTTTCCTATATATATTTCACAACGAATTTCTAATATTTTGGGTGCTTCTTTATTTTCAATTGATTTAGGAATACTACTTATTGTTTTAAGATTCTCCAAAATATCTTCTCCGATAACACCATCTCCTCTTGATAATCCTTTTGTAAGTCTCCCTTTTTCGTAAACTAATGTAGCTGAAATTCCATCGATCTTCGGTTCTCCAATTAGTTCAATTTCATCTTTTTTAAAATTCAAAAAATTTTTAATCTTTTTTAGGAAATCTTTCATTTCATCTTTATCGAAAACATTCGATAAAGAGAGCATAGGATGTAAGTGTTTTATCTTTTTAAATTTGTTTTGCGGGGGAGAACCGACTAGATTATTTGTTAATTTTAATTCTTTTAAAAATTTATATTTATTTTCAAGATTGGTAATTTCTTTTTTTAGACTATCATACTCAAAATCAGTAACTTCTGGATTATCTAAATTATAGTAAAGGTGATTATGTTTTTTAAGTATTTTGATTTTTTCCCTAAAAGTTCTTATAAGATTAGATTTTTTATTCATTTACTTCATTTAAATTATTTCATCACTTTATTCTTTTTAAAATTTTTTTAAGTAAATTATCATTACTTTTAGCTTCTTCTTTATTCTTAAATTCATAATTTTTGTTTAAGACTTTATATGATTGTTTAAACCAATCACTTGAATTATAGTTATAACCTAAAATACTGGCATATCTTTTTGCTTCATTAACTAGTCCTAAATGATAATTAATTTCAACTAGTCTATGTAGAGCTTCCTCTACAAAAATAGTTTTATCATATTTCTCAACAATATTTTTTAATCTATTAATTGCTGGTACCCATTTTTTTACACTTATATAATATTTTGCAACATACAATTCTTTAGCTGCTAATTGATTTATAGTTAAATCTTTTTTAAATTTTAGATCAATAGCATACTCGGTATTAGGGTATTTTTTTAAAAAAAAATCAATTTTTTGAGTGGCTAATAACAATGGACTAATATCTTTTTTTTCATCGCTAATTCTCTCATAATGAATAATTGCTATTAAATAATGTGCATAAATTATATTTTTATCTGCTGGATAGGTTTTTATAAATCTTTCTAAATTTTCTAATGCTTCATCATAAAAGTTGATCCCGTAAAGAGAAAAGCTTGCCATAATTGATGACTTTGCTGCGAGCTCTTCTATCTCAAAGTTCAGCTCAGCTTCGGTAAATTTTTTATTTGCGAAAAAGAAATCATTTTTTTCAAAAGCTTCATAAGCTATTTTATACAATTCATAAGGATTGATTTTAGAAGAGGGTTGGTAAATTTCATTTTTGTTTGAACAAGATAAAAGTAAAAAAAGAATACTAACTAAAATAATTCTTAACATTAGCTAATTAATATCAGATTAATTAAAAAATAGTATGCGAAAATTTGGAGTCTAAGCCGAAACTGCCACTCTTGTTGGACGTAAAGAGCTTGTTTTATCTGTAAAAGTAAAATCTTTTAATTCTAAAATTTGGTAAGAAGTTTTTGAGTCTAACATTTTTCTTAAAAATTTATTTGTTAGCTCGTGACCACCTTGATCACATATTACTTTTCCCAAAATTCTATGTCCTGATAATAGAAAATCACCAGCTAAGTCTAAAATTTTGTGATTCACAAACTCATTTTGATTTCTTAGACCTTCTGGATTAAGAATTTTTTCATCATTAACAACAATAGCATTTTTTAGGGAACCGCCCTTAGCAAGACCAACTTTCTTTATTTTTTCTATATCTTCATATAAACAAAAAGTTCTAGACTCATATACTTCTTCAAGATTATCTTTATAAAAATTCACAGATTTTGATTGATTGCCTATAATTTTATTTTCATAATTTAATTTAAAGTTTACCTCAAAAGACATATTTGTAGGCTCTAAAGAAATATTTCTATTCCCATCGGTTAATTCAAATTTTTCTAAAGTTTTTAAATATTTTCTTTTTTTATTTAATTCTTTTAATTTTGTTTTTTTTAATTCTTTTAAGAAAACTTTTGAAGATCCATCTAAAATTGGAACCTCCTCATTATTAATCTCTATTATGGCATTATCTATTTCAGCTATATACAAAGCCGCTAGTAAGTGTTCGACCGTCGAGACTTTTACACCTGATTGATTTTCTAAAGTGGTACATAATTTTGCAGTAGAAACGTTTTTATAATTTGCTTTAATTAAATTATCCTTTTTAATATCAATTCTTTTAAAAATTATACCTTGATCTGCTAATCCTGGTTTTACAGTAATTTTTGCTAATTTCCCAGAATGAAGGCCTATGCCTTCAAAATTGACTGAGTTTGATAAGGTTTGCTGATAAATTTTTAACATTTTAAGTTTTATACATAATTTTAAGAAAGCTATTAAAACAACTAATGTTTCTGAAAATAACAATTTTAATTGAACAAAAAGTCAAAAAATCTGGAAATTAAGGACTTTTTTGATTGAACAATAGGGACAGCTTCTTTATTCCAACCAAAATGAACAATACTAAGTGCAGTTCTAAAGATTTCATCCTCATGTTCGCCTTCTAATAACTGAAGATCATATTTATGAGATTTTGAAAAGAAAATTTCATATGCATTGACAAAACATTTAAGATTATTCTTATCACTTACTTCTAAATAAATCGGTGCTTTTCTTTCTAGAAAGTTAAAAACATTAATATTATTAAAAATAGTAATTTCGGACAATTCTTGAATTCTCGCAGAAGCAACTTCTAAAATCAATTTCTTTTTTATTTTTCTGAAATTCTGATTTAAAAAATATTTTTCTTCTAAATAATTATCGTCTTTTAAATTTTTATCAAAAGTAAAAGAAGATATAAATTTTTCAATCATATTTTTATCAATTGATAAAATTTTTGTAATATCATTTAAAATTAAATTTGTTCCAAAATTAAATGATTGTATAAATTTTAATGCTCCGTTTTCAAAAAAAAAAATTTGGGAATTATTTTTGTTAATTATCAATTTTAAAAATGTTTCGAAGTCAGAATTTTTGTTCATCAGATTTACTCCATCAATAAAACTTTTTGAAATAAATTTTTTTATTCTTAAGTTACATTTATCGAATATATTCTCTAGATTTTTATGATCATTTTTATCCATTAAAAGAAAAGAAAGTTCTTGAGAATACAAATTTCCAAATAATCCAATGGGTAGATTCGCAGTTTTTTTATTATCAAGAAGATAATTAGAATTAAATATTTGTATTATTGTTTTATTTTCTTCTATTTCATTTACTTTTGATTTTAGAGAATTTAAAATATAGATGACATTTTCTTTAGTTAGTTGTGAACTATTCAATTTTTTAAAACCAGAAAAATTCAAAATTTTACAATTTTTAATATTAAGAATTAAGGAAACTTCATTAAAAGTAGTTTTTAATTTTTTTTCAATGGCGTAAATATTTTTTTTTAAACTTTGATAATTTTCATTTAATTTTACAATTGTTCTTTCATTTGAATTCTCTTGTAAATTAACGTCGTGATATACTACTTTAAAATTATTATTATCTTTATAATCAACAGCAGCAAGAATGTGATTTGTTTCATTAATTTGAATCAAAAGATTAGTTGAATTAATTTTCATATGTTATTTAAGGATAAGTTGATTTTTAATTCTGTAATCAAAAGATTTGTATTTTTTGAAGTTTGCTTTTTCTTTAATATCTAAAAAATTTTTTATGCTCTCAACGTAATTTTCTTTTGGAAGTTTAACAATCTTATCTTTGATTGTAATCAAATCCCATCTATTCGACTCAAAAAAATAAAAAG
>MDTD01190180.1_pt1 | contig 10000 bp, 11 predicted proteins | sample 811221 | NCBI WGS metagenome assembly MDTD01 (sample SAMN05326646, study PRJNA326480) | marine metagenome | isolation source: seawater | place: Pacific Ocean: South West | collected 2011
AGAAAAATATTTGGTTAAAGATCTCCCTAAATAACCTACTACTGCACCGATCAATGGTAGAAATATTATTGCGTATTCCATTTAACCTTTCATGCCGTGAATATCTTCAACTCTAATTGAACCTCTGTTTCTGTAATAAACTACAATTATCGCGAGGCCTATTGCTGCCTCAGCAGCAGCGACAGTCAAAATAAGCATTGTGAAAATTTGACCAATTATATCTCCAGAAAAAATAGAAAATGAAATTAAATTTATATTTACTGCTAATAAAATTAGTTCAATTGACATTAGTATAACTATTACGTTTTTCCTGTTTAAAAAAATTCCAATTATTCCTAAGAAAAAAATTATAGCCCCTAATGATAAGTAATGCCCTAATCCAATTTCAATCATCTATCTTAACCCCTTGATAAGATTTAACTTCTTTAAGTTCTACTGACGTCGATGGAGTTCTAGAAATTTGTTTAATATAACTTTGTTTTTTTACACCTATCCTTTCTCTAAAAGTTAAAAGAATTGCTCCAATCATTGCCAAAAGAAGCACTATACCTGCTAATTGAAAATACAAGATGTAATCAGTATACATTACCAAACCTAGTTGATGAGTATTCGAAATATCTGATAAAAGTAATGTGCTACTAGACATTACATCTTCTTTATATTTCCAGCCACCAACTACAACTAACAACTCTAGTAAAATTAATACACTTACTATTAATCCTGTAGGAATATGGGTTGATTTTTTTCCGATAAACCAAGATTGTTTTTGTTCGGCTACATTAAGCATCATTACAACGAATAAGAACAGCACAGCGACTGCTCCTACGTAAACGATTAATAATATCATTCCGAGAAATTCAGCTCCAACCATGATAAATAAACACCCAACTGATATAAAATCCAATATTAAAAAAAAAACTGAGTTAATAGTGCTTCTTGAAGTTATTACCATTAAAGATGAAAATATAGCAATTACTGAAAAGAAATAAAAAAAAATCGAGTGAACTATCATTTATTATCTGTAAGGTTTATCTAGCTTAATATTTTTAGCTAGAACTGTTTCCCATCTGTCACCATTTTCCAAAAGTTTTTCTTTATTATAATAAAGTTCTTCTCTAGTTTCTGTCGCAAATTCAAAGTTTGGTCCTTGTACTATGGCATCAACTGGACAAGACTCTTGGCATAATCCACAATATATACATTTTAGCATATCAATATCGTAACGAGTTGTTTTTCTACTTCCGTCTGACCTCTCAGAAGACTCGATTGTAATAGCCTGAGCTGGACAAACTGCTTCACATAATTTGCAAGCTATACATCTTTCCTCTCCGTTTGGATATCTTCTCAAAGCGTGTTCGCCTCTCATTCGAGGGCTGATAGGTCCTTTTTCAAAAGGATAATTAATCGTTTTTGATTTACTAAATAATTCTTTCACCGCCATATACAATCCTGAAATAAATTCTACAAGAAATATAGTTTTTAAAAGTCTGCTAAAATTCATTAAATATTTACCTTTGGTAATTTGTCAAAGTAAAATAAAAAACTTGCAGTCAAGACAAGATATATTAGTGAAAATGGTAAAAATATTTTCCAACCTAATCTCATTAATTGATCGTATCTGTATCTTGGAACAATAGCTTTGATCAGAGCAAATAATAAAAATAAAAATAAAATTTTCAAGATCATCCATATAGGGGCCGGGATTATGTTAATTGGATAGATATCCATTATTGGTAGCCAGCCGCCAAGAAAAAGTATTGAGCCCATAGCACACATTAAAAGGATATTGGCGTATTCTCCTAGCCAGAACATTGCGTACATCATGCCTGAATATTCAGTCTGGTAACCAGCTACAAGCTCAGCCTCAGCTTCAGGAAGATCAAAAGGCGGTCTATTTGTTTCAGCAAGAGCGGAAATAAAAAAAATTACAAACATCGGGAAAAGAGGTATTACAAACCATAATTGCTTTTGAGCAATTACAATGTCGTTTAAATTTAGTGATCCAACACACAAAAGTACATTAATAATAATAATTCCTATTGAAACTTCATATGAAACCATTTGAGCAGCAGACCTAATAGCTCCTAAAAATGGATATTTTGAGTTAGATGCCCATCCACCCATAATAATTCCATAAACTCCAAGAGAGGAAACTGCAAATAAATATAAAACTCCAACATTTATATTTGCTAAGACTAAATCTTCACTCATTGGGATCACTGCCCAAGAAATTAAAGCTAAAGTCATAGTTACTATAGGAGCTAAAATGAAAACAACTTTGTTAGCACTAGCTGGTATAATAATCTCTTTAAATATATATTTTAAAGCATCAGCTAGTGTTTGGAAAAGACCGAAAGGACCAACAACATTAGGTCCTCTTCTTTTTTGAACTAATCCCCATACCCTTCTATCCAACCAAACAATCATAGCTACTGAGACAAGAATTGGTATCAATATAAAAATAATTTTATAAATTTCTTGACCTAAGGTCTGTAAATAATCCATCGCTAATTACTTGTTCCTGTTTTTTTTAGACTATGTTTGATCTGTCGACATTCACTCATTGTCTTTGAAGCTCTTGAGATCGCATTTGAAAAAAAATAATCGATTTCTTTTATATTAACTTCCTCACTTATAAAATTTGATGATGAATAATTAACCTCAATTTCTTTAAAGCTAGGCAATTCATTTAATTTAGTGAAATTTGGAATTAAATTCAAAACTTCAGATCTCAATAAATCAAAATTTAATATATTTTCATTTTTTCCGAGTTTTCTAAATATTAAATTGAAAATTTTCCAGTCCTCTAAAGTTTCTCCGATAGGGTAAGAAGCTTTTTTACATTCTTGAATTCTTCCTTCAAGATTTTCATAAAGTCCGTTTTGCTCAGTATATGCAGCGCTTGGAAAAATTATATCAGCAATCTCTGCGCCTCGGTCGCCATGACTACCTTGATATACAATAAACTCATTATTTTTTTTAATATCTAGATTATCTGAGCCTAAAAGATAAAGTAATTTAAATTGATTATTATTCAATTTATCAAAAAAGGAATTTTTTTTCTCATTTTCCTTTGATAAAATATTTAAATCAATTAAGCCAACCGTTGAGGCATTTTGTGGTAAAAAATTTAACGCGTTCCATTCTTTGTTAATAAAATTGTTCTTTTTTAAGAAGTTTTTAAAGCCTTCAATAATATACTCTCCACTTTCAAGTTCTAATGCAGACTCCCCGATTATAATTATTGGTTTTTTTGAAGAAATAATTTTTTTTGAAAACTCCGAGTCGTTAGTTAGTATTTTCTTTATATCATCTGTCGTATTACCAATAATATTATAATTATATGTGAGGTCTCCTGGGTTACCTATCGAATAAATTGGAACTTGTCTTTGGGCAAAAACTTTTCTTATTCTAGCATTTATCATTGTAGCTTCGTGCCTTGGATTTGTACCAACTAAGAGAATTAAATCAGACTCTTCTATACCTTTTATTGTAGAATTAAATATGTAGTTTATTTTTTCAGAAGAATTAATATAAAATTTTTTCTCTCTAAATTCTAAGTTATCACTTTTTAATAAGGAGAATAATTTTTTAAAACCTAAAGCATTTTCTAAGTTTACCATATCTCCAATATGGCCACCAATTTCATTGGGAGATAATCCTTTTAGTTTTTCAACTAAAACTGAAATAACTTCATCCCAGGAAGATTTTTGAAGTTTGTTATTTTTTTTTATATAAGGTACATCTAATCTTTGTTTAAGCAAGCCATCACATGAATATCTAGTTTTATCTGAAATCCATTCCTCATTAATATCGTTATTAAGTCTTGGTAATATTCTTTTTACTTCCCAGTTATAGGTGTCTACTCTTATATTTGAGCCTACAGCGTCCAGGACGTCAATGCTTTCTGTTTTTTTAAGTTCCCAAGGTCTAGCTTCAAATGCATATGGTTTAGATGTAAGGGCTCCGACTGGACATAAATCTATAACGTTCGCTGAAAGCTCCGATTCCATCGCTTTCTCTAAATAAGTTGTGATCTCCATATTCTCTCCTCGACCAATCGCTCCTATCTCAGGAACTCCAGCAACCTCAGTTGCAAATCTTATACACCTTGTGCAATGAATACATCTTGTCATTTGCGTTTTTATTAAAGGACCCATATATTTTTCCCTAACTTGTCTTTTATTTTCAACAAATCTTGATTTATCTACCCCGTAATACATCGACTGATCTTGTAAATCACATTCACCCCCTTGATCACAAACTGGACAATCTAAAGGATGATTAGCAAGTAAAAATTCCATTACACCTTTTCGTGCTTTTTCAACGATTGCGCTATTAGTTCTAATATTCATGCCTTCAGCTGCTGGCATTGCACAAGATGCAATAGGTTTTGGTGACTTATCTAATTCCACGAGGCACATTCTACAATTTCCAGCAATAGATAATTTTTCATGATAACAAAATCTAGGTATTTCAACGTCAGCAAGCTCGCAAGCTTGAAGCACTGTCATACCTTTTTCAAATTCTATTTCTTTTCCATTAATTATGATCTTAGGCATTTCTCTTCTCCAAAAGATGCTGGTCTACTAGATAGGGGTTGTTTGATTTTTTTTTAATGAGTGGTTCTTCTCTACAACGTCCCTCTATTTCTTTTCTAAAATGTCTTAATAAACCTTGAACCGGCCATGCAGAGCCCTCTCCAAATGCACAAATAGTATGACCTTCGATCTGCTTTGTGACGTCGGATAATAGTTCAATATCATTAAATGTAGCTTTTCTTTTGACTACTCTATCTAGTATTCTCCACATCCATCCTGCTCCTTCTCGACAAGGTGTGCACTGACCACAACTTTCATGTTTGTAAAACCTAGCTATCCTCGCCATACATGCAACAATATCTTGGTCTTTATTGATAACGACAATCCCAGCAGTTCCAAGGCCACTTTTATTTTCTATCAAAGAGTCAAAATCCATTGTTATTGTATCGCATATTTTTTTTGGCAGTAAAGGCATTGATGAACCACCAGGTATCACAGCTTGCAGATTGTCCCAGCCTCCGACTACTCCCCCTGCATGTTTTTCAATAAGTTCTTTTAAAGTAATGCCCATTTCTTCTTCCACATTACATGGTGAATTTACATTGCCAGAAATACAAAATATTTTTGTCCCAGTATTTTTTGGCTTTCCTAGCGACGCGAACCATTTTCCACCTTTTCTTAAAATTGTGGGAACTACAGCTATGGTCTCAACATTGTTTACAATAGTAGGACATCCATATAAACCTACTAGAGCTGGAAAAGGTGGTTTTAATCTCGGTTGACCTTTATTTCCCTCAATGCTTTCAAGTAAGGCGGTTTCCTCACCACATATATAAGCTCCAGCTCCGTAATGTATATGAATGTCAAAGTCCCATCCGGAACCACAAGCATTTTTTCCTAGGTATTTTTTTTCATATGCTTGATTTATTGCATTTTGTAATCTTTGACCCTCTTTAAAATATTCTCCCCTAATATAAATGTAGCAAACATGTGCATTCACTGCATAACCAGCTATTAAACACCCTTCAATTAATTTTTGAGGTTCAAATCTAAGTATATCTCTATCTTTACATGTCCCAGGTTCAGACTCATCTGCATTAATTACTAAATAATGTGGTCTTGAGCCAACTTCCTTAGGTGCAAAAGACCATTTAAGACCTGTAGAAAAACCAGCTCCTCCTCTTCCTCTTAATTCTGAAGTTTTTACTTCGTCAATGATCCATTCTCTTCCTTTAGAAATTATATTTTTAGTGTCTTTCCAATCATCTCTCTTGAGTGATGCTTCTATTTCCCATCCCAGATCGTTATAAAGGTTCTTGAATATCTTATTTTCAGGTTTAAGCATGATTTTCTCCATTTACAGACTGTTTTTTTTCAGGGGCAGTATTTTCACGACCTCTATATGAACCAGGTTTTAAAGGTTTATCTTGAATAAGTGAGTCTAAAATTTCTTTAGTACTTTTTTCATCAAGATCCTCATAATAATCATTATTTATCTGTATCATTGGAGCACTTACGCATGCACCTAAACATTCAACTTCCATCCACGAACAACTACCTTTTTTAGAAATTTCATTTTCATTAGGTGAAATTTTTTCTTTACAAAGATTTACAATTTTATCTGCTCCACGAATTAGGCAAGGTGTTGTAGTACAAACTTGTATAAAATGTTTTCCTACAGGGGCTAAATTATACATAGTGTAAAATGTTGCCACCTCATAAACTGAAATATAAGGAATAGATAAAAGATTCGCTATATACTTCATTGCAGCTAATGGTATCCAATTATCATTTTGTCTTTGGGCTAGATACAAAAAAGGCATTACAGCACTTTTCTTATTTTTTTCTGGATATCTTTTTAAAATTTCCTCAGTTTTTTTTAAATTTTCATCAGAAAACTTAAAGTCTTTTGGTTGATCATCATGAACTTTTTTTAAACTCATCTGTCTACCTCTCCAAAAACTATATCTAGGGAACCTAAAACAGCTGGAACATCAGCTAACATGTGGCCTCGAATTAAGTAATCCATTGCCTGAAGATGCGAAAACCCTGGTGCCCTAATTTTACATCTATACGGTTTATTGCTTCCGTCAGAGATTAAATAAACCCCGAATTCGCCTTTGGGAGCCTCCACTGCTGTATAAACATTTCCTTTTGGAACCCTGTATCCTTCTGTAAATAATTTAAAATGATGTATCAAAGCTTCCATTGACTCTTTTAATTCATTTCTATTTGGAGGAGATATCTTTCCATCTATTGATTTGACGGGGCCTTTAGGTAATTTCTCGATACATTGTAATATAATTTTTACACTTTCTCTCATCTCCTCTATTCTACAAAGGTATCGATCATAGCAGTCTCCGTTTTTACCTATTGGAATTTTAAAATCTAAATCTTTGTATATTTCGTAAGGTTGTGATCTTCTTAAATCCCAAGGAATACCAGAGCCTCTTAGCATTACACCTGAAAAGCTGTAATCTAAAGCGTCTTGTTTTGATACAATACCTATTTCGACATTACGTTGTTTAAAAATACGATTATCCGTTAACAAACCCTCAAGATCATCAATAATTTTTGGAAATGATCTACAAAACTTTTCAATGTCATCTACCAGTTTTGATGGAATATCCTGATGTACTCCTCCGGTCCTAAAATAATTTGCGTGTAATCTTGAACCTGAAGCTCTTTCATAAAAAGTCATCAAAGTTTCTCTTTCCTCGAAACCCCACAAGGAAGGTGTCAACGCTCCAACATCTAGTGCTTGTGTAGTTACATTTAAAATGTGACTTAAAATTCTTCCAATTTCACAAAAAATCACTCTTATATATTTAGCTCTAATTGGTACTTCTAAATTCAGTAACTTTTCCGCTGCTAGCGCAAATGCGTGCTCTTGATTCATTGGGGCAACATAGTCCAATCTATCAAAATAAGGGAGTGCTTGAGTATAAGTTTTTTGCTCAATTAGTTTTTCAGTTCCTCTATGAAGCAGACCTATGTGCGGATCTGCTTTTTCAACTATCTCTCCATCAAGTTCTAATATTAATCTGAGAACACCATGGGCAGCAGGATGCTGAGGTCCAAAATTTAAGTTTAAAGATTTAGTTTTTTTTGTCATTTTTATTTGGCCTTTTAATTTCTTTGATATAATTTGTTCCCTCCCATGGACTTTCAAAGTCAAAATTTCTATAATTTTGTTCAAGTTTTACTGGCTCGTAAATAACTTTTTTTTCTTTCTCGCTATATCTAACTTCGTTAAAACCAGTTAGTGGAAAGTCTTTTCTTAAAGGGTGTCCTTTAAAACCATAATCAGTTAATATTCTTCTTAGATCTGGGTGATTTTTAAATTTAATTCCATACATATCAAAAACTTCTCTTTCCATCCAATTTGCGGATGGAAAAATTTTTGTGATTGAATGAATTATTTGATTTGTTTCAAAATTAATGGAGAGCTTAATTCTATTGTTATATTCATGTGATAATAACAGATAAATAAGTTTAAAACGTTTTTCCTCTTGAGGAAAATCAACACCTGCAATATCAATTAATTGTTTAAATTTACAATTTTCATTAGATTTTAAAAATTGAATAACCTCAATTAAATCCTGCTCCTTTATCTCTAATAACAATTCATCGTTTTCAATTGATGATTTTTGAACTTTGCTAGATAATTCCGAGTTAATTAGTTTTTCAATCTTTTTTAAATTGTTAAACATGGTTTATCTTTGTATATTTCCCTCTCTTCTAATTTTTTTTTGTAATTGCAAAATGCCATATAATAGTGACTCTGCTGACGGTGGGCATCCTGGAATATAAATATCAACGGGCACAATCTTATCACAGCCTCTGACAACCGAATAAGAGTAGTGGTAATAACCACCACCATTTGCACAACTACCCATGGATACAACATACCTTGGCTCTGGCATTTGGTCATAAACTTTTCTAAGTGCTGGTGCCATTTTATTAGTTAATGTTCCAGCAACTATCATAACATCTGATTGTCTTGGTGAAGCTCTAGGAGCAGCTCCAAATCTTTCTAAATCATACCTTGGCATAGAAGTTTGCATCATTTCTACAGCACAGCACGCTAAACCAAAAGTCATCCAATGCAATGAGCCTGTCCTAGCCCAATTAATTAAATTCTCTGAAGATGTTGTGATAAAACCTTTTTCAGCAAAATCTTTTGCAAGATCTTTAAATTCTTCAGGAATTTGCTTTTGTTTTTCTGAATTGAAACCAAATTTTATTCCCATTCAAGTGCTCCTTTTTTCCACTCGTATATAAACCCAATAGTTAGAATTCCTAAAAATATCATCATTGACCAAAATCCCATAGCGCCTAAGTTTCCTAAGGATATTGCCCAAGGAAATAAGAAAGCAATTTCAAGATCAAATATAATGAACAAAATTGCTACTAGATAAAATCTAACATCAAATTCCATCCTTGAATCATCAAACGCCTCAAATCCACACTCATAAGCTGATAGCTTTTCAGGATCTGGGTTAGAGGGAGAGGCTAAATAATTAGCAACGATAAAGCCTATGCTTAAAAAAAGAGCAATAAATAAAAAAATTACTATTGATAGATAGTCTGTTAAAAAATTATAAATCATTTTCTTTAGTTAATACCTACCTCAATACCGTAGTTTAAGGATTCTTGTATTAATAATAATTCTTTATAACATTTATACATAAAGTGTACAGGACAGAAAGAAGCATTTTAAATTGTCGATTATTGTTCATTTACAACTTTTTAGATGACAATCATTATCAACTAGTGGCGGGAGTGACGGGACTCGAACCCGCGACCTCCTGCGTGACAGGCAGGCGCTCTAACCAAACTGAGCTACACCCCCAAATTTAATGGTGGGCGGTAAAGGACTCGAACCTATGACCCTCTCGGTGTAAACGAGATGCTCTACCAACTGAGCTAACCGCCCATATTAAATAAAATCGAGATATACAATAAATTATTTATAAAGTAAAAAAGTATTTAAGTTTTGTTAAATAGCAGTAATATCGATAATTATGATTCTTACTTGTAATTCATGCGAAAAGAAATTTGTTGTTCCAGATAGTGCAATAGGTGCCTCTGGAAGACTTGTGCAATGTAGTTCTTGTGGGAATAAATGGAAGCAGTTTCCAATTAAATCTAATGAAGAAAAAAGCAGAAGTTTTTCAAGTCCTATCTCCAATCTAAATAAAAGAAAAAAAATTATAAAATCAAAAAAAAGAGTTAAAAAAAAGAAAGCTGGACCTAATTTATACACTCCTGAATATTTGTCGAAAAAACATGGTATTATAATTGATAAAGATAACTTGAAAGAAAAAAAAATTAATACTAAAGATACGAAAGTTAGTTTTGGATTTTATAATTCATTAATTATTTTTATTGCAATTTTGGTCCTAATTTTTGGATTGCTAATTAATACTAAAGAATTGATTATTTATAATTTTCCT
>MDTD01061542.1_pt1 | contig 9999 bp, 10 predicted proteins | sample 811221 | NCBI WGS metagenome assembly MDTD01 (sample SAMN05326646, study PRJNA326480) | marine metagenome | isolation source: seawater | place: Pacific Ocean: South West | collected 2011
GCACCAGCGCGCGGCTTTCCTTCGACACGGGCGCCAGCGACGACTTGAACAGCATGGAGGGCGAGGGGTCGGACCACAGCCAGACGGTATGGGCGGCCTCCCACTCGTTGTCGCGGACATAGGTATGGTCGTCGCGCGCCGAGCGGCGCCAGTCGATGCGCGACATCGCCTCGCCTTCGACATAGGGCCGGTATTGCCAGAAGTTCTCGCCGATACCGCGCTTGCGCCGTCCATGCCAGCCGGAAATGACGGTGGATACGATGCGGCGCGCCTCGACCAGGAGGTCCGGCACGAGGGAGGCGCGAAGGCGGGCGCGCGCCAGCGCATCGCGCGCTGCGACCGGTTCGGCGATCGCGCCCAGCGGCGCCATCAGTCGATCTCTTCGGCCAGGCGGGCGATGACCGTGCGCACGTTCATGCCTTCCGCGCGGGCCGCGAAGGTGAGCGCCATGCGGTGCTGCAGGACAGGCTCGGCGAGCGCAACGACATCGTCGACCGACGGTGCCAGGCGGCCATCGTAGAGGGCACGGGCACGGGCGCAAAGGGTCAGCGCCTGGCTGGCGCGCGGGCCGGGGCCCCAGGCGACATGACGGTCGGTTTCCGCATTGCCATTTCCCGGACGGGCGGAGCGGACCAGCTTCAGGATGGCCTCGACCACGCTTTCGGGCACCGGCATGCGGCGGACAAGCTGCTGGATTTGCAGCAGGCGGTCGGCGGACATGACATTGCGCGCCTTCGCGTCTCCGGTGCCAGTGGTTTCCAGCAGGATGCGGCGCTCTGCCTCCAGTTCCGGGTAAAGGATGTCGATCTGCATCAGGAAGCGGTCAAGCTGGGCTTCGGGAAGCGGATAGGTGCCTTCCTGTTCGAGCGGGTTCTGGGTGGCAAGGACATGGAACGGCGAGGGCAGGTCATGGCGGTGGCCGGCGACCGTGACGTGGTATTCCTGCATGGATTGGAGCAGGGCCGACTGGGTGCGCGGCGATGCGCGGTTGATCTCGTCGGCCATGAGAAGCTGGGCGAAGACCGGTCCGGGGATGAAGCGGAAAGAGCGGCGCCGGTTCTCGTCCTCTTCCATCACTTCCGATCCCAGGATGTCGGACGGCATGAGGTCCGGGGTGAACTGGATGCGGCGGGCATCGAGACCGAGCACCGAGCCGAGCGTGTCGACCAGCTTGGTCTTGGCGAGGCCCGGCACGCCCACCAGCAGCGCATGGCCCCCGGCCAGCAGCGCCACGATGGCGCGCTCCACCACGCTTTCCTGTCCGAAGATGACCTCGCCCACCGCCTCTCGCGCCTTCGCGATGTCGGCCAGGGCCGCTTCGGCCTCGGCGACCATCTGCTCTTCGCTCAACGGCTTGTCAGGGGTCATCAGGCTCATCATGGACTTCCTTTTCCTGGCCGAATCCGAGACGCTTGACCAACAGGATGATTGCGTCTTCGCTCAAATTAAACCAGCCAACAGGGCTGACAAGCGCAATAACGGTGACTATTTCGTGACCATGACGAACAAAACCGACCCCGCCGGGACGCCGCCAGGCGGCCTTTCCGCAGCCCGCGAGAGCGCCGGGCTTGAAGCCCTGATCAGCCGCGCCGTGGGCAAGGACCGGGGCTTGCCGCCGGTGGAACGCTGGAACCCGGAGCATTGCGGCGCCATCGACATGGAAATCCGCCGCGACGGGACATGGTTCTACATGGGCACGCCCATCGGCCGGGAAGCCTTGGTGCGGCTCTTCTCCACCGTCCTGCGCAAGGACGACGACGGCGAGACCTATCTCGTCACGCCTGTGGAAAAGGTGCTCATCCGCGTGGAGGACGCGCCCTTCGTGGCTGTCGAGGCGGTGGCGAGCGGGAGCGGGGAGGAGCAGGTGGTGACATTCCGCACCAATGTCGGCGACCTGGTGGAGGCGGGGGCGGACCATCCGCTGCGCTTCGTCGACGAGGATGGTACGGGCGGATTGAAGCCCTATGTGCATGTCCGCGGACGGCTGGAGGCGCTGGTCTCGCGCGCGGTGATGTATGATCTCGTCGCCCTGGGCGAGACGGTCACCATCGACGGAACCGAGATGTTCGCGCTGCGCTCCAACGGCGCCGTTTTCCCGATGATGACGATGGAGCGGCTGGAGGCCCTGTCGCAATGACCGTGAGCGATATGGCGGCCGGCTTCACGGTCGCGGACCTGCGCGCGCGGCTGTCCCATGAAGACGGACCGTTCGGCACCGACGATCACGGCGACCACCATCTCAATCCGGCACTGCGCCACCTCATCGTCAAGCCGCAATTGCGCGATGCCGCGGTGCTCGTTCCGCTGGTCGAGCGCGCCGGCGGGCCGAACGTCATCCTGACCCAGCGAACCGAGACCCTGCGCAGCCATTCCGGCCAGGTGGCCTTTCCGGGCGGGCGCATCGACCCGGAGGACGCCACGCCGGAGGCCGCGGCGCTGCGCGAGACGCATGAGGAAATAGGCATCGCACCGGACAGGGTGGAGGTGTTCGGGCGGATGCCGGACTACCTGACGGGAAGCGGTTACCGGATCGCGCCCATTTTCGGGCTCGTGGACCCCGACGCCAAAGTCGCTGCCAATCCGGAGGAAGTGGCGGCCATTTTCGAGGTGCCGCTGGCATTCCTGATGAACCCTGCGAACCACGTTCGCAAGAGCCGCGTCTGGGAAGGCCAGGAGCGCTTCTTCTGGACGATGCCGCATGGAGACCGCTACATCTGGGGCGTCACCGCCGGGATCATCCGGACCATCTATGAAAGGCTTTATGCGTGAACGGCACCGTTTCCCTGGCCGGCAGGGCCGGCTGGCTCGATGAGCCGGGCCTGCAAGCGCTCCTGTCCGCCCTGTCCGAGGGCGGTGAGGAAGCCCGCATCGCCGGTGGCGCGGTGCGCAACACGCTGCTTGGCCAGGCGGTCAGCGACATCGACATCGCCACGACGACCTTGCCGGACGAAACGATCGTGCGGGCGCAAGCCGCCGGGTTCAAGGCGGTGCCGACGGGCTATGAGCACGGCACGATCACCGTGATCGCCAACGGTATCCCGCACGAAGTGACGACGTTGCGCAGCGACGTCGAGACTCATGGCCGCCATGCGACCGTCCGGTTCGGACGGGACTGGAAGACGGATGCGGAACGCCGCGATTTCACCATCAACGCGCTCTACGCGAAGGCGGACGGCGAGGTGGTCGACCATGTGGGCGGGCTTGCGGACCTGGAAACACGCACCTTGCGCTTCATCGGCGACGCGGAAACACGTATCCGCGAGGATTATCTGCGCATCCTGCGTTTCTTCCGCTTTTTCGCCTGGTACGGGCATGGCCGGCCGGATGCGGAGGGTCTGAAAGCCTGCGCGCGGCTCAAGGGCGGCATGGACCGGTTGTCGGCCGAACGCGTCTGGGCGGAAATGAAGAAGCTGCTCAGCGCACCCGACCCCTCGCGCGCGCTGCTGTGGATGCGCCAGACCGGTGTTCTGACCGCCATCCTGCCGGAGAGCGAGAAATGGGGCATTGACGGCATTCACGGCCTGCTGGCCGCGGAAGGCCATGCCGGGCTGCCTGCCGACGCGATGCTGCGCCTGGAAACCATGCTGCCTCCGGACAGCGCCCGCATGGAGGGACTGGCAGAACGCCTGCGCCTGTCGGGCGACGAGCGCAAGCGCCTGCGCGAATGGTCTTTCGCCGAGACGCCCCCGGAAGATGTGTCAGACGGCGGTCTCGCCAGGCTGCTCTATCGCGGCCCCGAACAGGGCGTGCGCGACCGCATCGCGCTGGCCCTGGCTTCGGCCAGTTCCCCGGCAACGGTTTCGGACAGGCAGATGCGGGCGCACGCCCTGCGCCTTCATCAATGGAAACAGGCGCTGGCATTCCAGCGCCCCGTGATGCCGGTTCGCGGAAAGGATCTCGGGGATGCCGGGATCCCGGCCGGACCAGCCATGGGGCGTCTTCTCGCCACGCTCGAGGACGCCTGGGTGTCGTCGGGTTTTGCACTCACGAGGGACGATCTGCTCGCCCTTGCGCGGGAGAAAACGGGCGCCAGCGAGCCGCGAGACTAGCCGGCCCGGACGTGCCGGGCCGGAAAGAACGGATTTCCGTCAGGCAGCCTCGCCGCCGCGGGTGATCTTGGACCGGATCGCATCCAGCATGCTTTCGCGGATGATGGTTTCGCCATGGGTGGTGCGCAGATGCTCCACCGCGCGGCGGATCACCTCAGCCTCGTCCTCATGGCGGGTATGCCAGTCACAGCCCGGAACGAGCGATCCACAATGGAATTCCTTCATGGCTTTTCCTCCTGTGCTGTTAGCCAGAGCATTTCATTATAGGGCGAAAAGCGGCCGCTGTTGTGACAGCCGTCAATGACCGACCGCCTTTTCGCATGTAGGGCGCTCACGGCCACTTCACCACCGGGGGCATGGACGACAGGATGGAATCGATGTTGCCGCCGGTCTTCAGGCCGAAGATGGTGCCGCGATCGTAGAGCAGGTTGAATTCCACGTAGCGCCCGCGCCGCACGAGTTGTTCCTCGCGGTCGGCATCGGTCCAGGCGGCCGCGAAATTCTGGCGCACGATATGGGTATAGGCGACGAGGAAGGTCCGGCCGACATCCTGGGTGAATGCGAAATCGGCGTCCCATCCCCCCTTTTCGTCCGGTGAATGCAGCCAGTCGTAGAATATGCCGCCGATGCCGCGCGGTTCGTTGCGGTGCGGCAGGAAGAAATATTCGTCGCACCAGGCCTTGTAGCGTTCGTGGTCGGCGACGCCGGCGTGCTTGTCGCAGACGAATTTCATCGCCTTGTGGAAGGTGAGGGCGTCGGGGTCGTCCTGGGTGCGGCGCCGGTCGAGCACCGGCGTCAGGTCCGCGCCGCCGCCGAACCACTGGCGTGTCGTCACCACCATGCGGGTGTTCATGTGCACGGCGGGGACGTTGGGGTTGACCGGGTGGCAGATCAGCGAAATGCCGGACGCCCAGAAGCGCGGATCCTCGTTGGCGCCGGGGATCTGGTTGCGGAATTCCGGCGAGAACTCGCCATGGACGGTCGAGGTATGGACGCCGACCTTCTCGAACAGGCGGCCATGCATCATGGACATGACACCACCGCCACCGCGGCCCTCGTCGCGTTGCCATTCGCGGCGTTCGAAGCGGCCGGGTTCGCCACCGCCATGCGGTTCGGGCACCTCGTCCTCCAGTGCCTCGAAACCGGCGCAGATACGGTCGCGCAGTTCCTCGAACCAGGCCCTGGCCAGCGTCTTCTTCTCCTCGATGCCATCCGGCAGGCCGGCGGGAATGTCGGGCCGTTCCATCTTGCCTCCTCAATCTGCAATTGCCGCGACGGCCAGAAAAAGACTCGCCAGGCGCGGTATCCGTCCCTAATATTTTTCACGAATAGAGGCTCCGGGAGTGTTTGTCATGCGTGTTCCCACCCGTCCTCCGCTGGACGGCCTGAAGCGGCGCCTCGACGAGAGCCGCGCCAGGGGCGAGCGCATGCCGCGCGACGGCTTCGTGCGCGAAACCTTCCGGTTGCCGCGCCCGCAGGCGCGCGAGAAGGCGCGCGAATTCCTCGCCCGTTATCCGCGCCAGGCCTACTGGACGGAGATCGAAAGCTGGAGCGAATGGCCGGGCGACGTGATCGAGTTCACAATGCGCCGGCTGAAAAGCGCCGACTGATCAGCGCAACTGGCGGATCGCCTCGCCTGCCGCCATCGCGGCCGAGACGGCGAGGTTGAGGCTGCGCCGGCCCTCAATCATGGGAATGAGAAGGCGGGCATCGGCCGCCTGGTGGACGAAGTCCGGCGCACCGGCGCTTTCCCGGCCGAAAAGCAGGATGTCGCCCGGACGGAACGCGAAGGCGGTGTAAGGCAGCGCGCCCTGCGTCGTGAAGAGTGCGAGCCGCCGGCCCTCTTGCCTCCGCCAGGCGTCGAAGGCGGTCCAGTCGTCATGCCGTCTCACCGCGGCAAGTTCGACGTAATCCATGCCGGAGCGCTTGAGCGCGCGGTCGGAAAAGTCGAAGCCGGCCGGTGCGATGATGTCGACGCCCAAGCCGAGGCAGGCGGCGGTTCGGATGATGGTGCCGGTATTGCCGGGAATGTCCGGCTGGAAAAGGGCGATGCGCAGCTCTTGGCTCATGGCGCGATCACGTAGCGTGTCAGCAGACGCTTGCCAAGCGACATGACAGCGCCACCTTGCGGGCCTATAAGTGCCGGCTGCGGCGCGGCCGCAGCCAGAACGCCAGGAGAGACCGCGCGCATGGTCGCTGCATTGTTCAGATGGTTCGAGGCACGGATCGATCCGTTCCCGGAGCAGGTGCCGGAACAGCCTCCGGCGGCCCTGTGGCCGTTCGTCTGGCATTTCTCGCGCCTGATCTGGCCCTGGCTGGTGCTCATCGCCTTCTTTTCCTCGCTGATCGCGGTATTCGAGGTCACGCTCTTCGCCTTTCTCGGCAATGTCGTGGACTGGCTGGCGGCTGCCGACCGGGAGAGTTTCCTGGAGACCGAGTTCTGGCAACTGGTCTGGATGGGGGCGGTGATCCTCGTCATCCTGCCGGCGCTGACGCTCATCGATTCGCTGATCCTGCACCAGACGGTGATCGGCAATTTCCCGATGATCATCCGCTGGCTCGGCCATCGCTACCTGCTGCGCCAGTCGATGGCGTTCTACCAGGACGAATTCGCCGGCCGCGTCGCCACGAAACTGCTGCAGGCCGCGCTCGGCGTGCGCGATACGCTGATGAAGGCGGTCAACGTGTTCGTCTATGTCGGGGTCTATGTCTTCGGCACGCTGGCGCTGATTGCCAGCTTCGACGTGGCACTTATGGTGCCGTTTCTCGTCTGGCTCATCGGCTACGGCCTGACGCTCCGCCATTTCCTGCCCAGGATGCGCGACATATCCGAGACGCAGGCCGATGCGCGTTCAGCCATGACGGGGCGCATCGTGGACAGCTACACCAACATCATGACGGTGAAGCTGTTTTCCCATGCCCGCGCCGAGGAAGCCTATGCGCGCCAGTCGATGCGCGATTTCCTGACGACCGTGCACCCGCAGATGCGTCTTGTCACCAAGCTGGAAGTGATGCTGGCGCTTCTCAACAACGGCCTGCTGTTCGCCGTCGGCGCGGTCGGCATCTGGCTGTGGCTCGGCTCCGGGGTCACGGCAGGGGCGGTGGCCATCGGGCTGGGGCTGGTGCTGCGGCTCAACGGCATGAGCCACTGGATCATGTGGGAACTGTCGGGCCTGTTCGAGAATATCGGCATGGCCATTGACGGCATGCAGACGCTGTCACGACCTCATTCGGTCACTGACCGTTCCGGCGCACGGGCGCTGAGCGTCGACGAGGGCCATGTCCGTTTCGAGGACGTGACGTTCCACTACGGCAAGGGCAAGGGCGTCATCGAGCGGCTGAACCTCGAGGTGAGGCCAGGCGAGAAGATCGGCGTGGTCGGCCGCTCGGGGGCGGGCAAGTCCACGCTGGTCAACCTGCTGCTGCGCTTCCATGACGTGGAGGGCGGGCGCATCCTGATCGACGGCCAGGAAATCGCGGACGTGACGCAGGAGAGCCTGCGGGCCGCCATCGGCATGGTGACGCAGGATACCTCGCTGCTCCACCGCTCGGTGCGCGACAACATCCTCTACGGCCGGCCGGATGCTCCGGACACGGCGATGGAGGAAGCGGCGCGGCGTGCGGAAGCCCATGACTTCATTTGCGGACTAGCGGATGCGAAGGGCCGGACCGGCTACGATGCCCATGTCGGCGAGCGCGGGGTGAAGCTGTCCGGCGGCCAGCGCCAGCGCATCGCCATTGCCCGCGTCATGCTCAAGGATGCGCCGATCCTGATCCTCGACGAGGCGACCTCCGCGCTCGATTCGGAAGCGGAAGCCGCCATCCAGGACAATCTCTACCGGTTGATGGAGGGCAAGACGGTGATCGCCATCGCCCACCGGCTGTCCACCATCGCGGCGATGGACCGGCTTGTGGTGATGGACGAGGGCGCCATCGTCGAAACCGGCACGCATGACGAACTGGTGGCCGCCGGCGGGCTTTACGCCCAGCTCTGGGCGCGCCAGTCCGGCGGTTTCCTCATCGACGAGGGCGAGACAGAAACGGAAGCGGCGGAATGAGCGAGCGTCGCAATCCTGTCGGCTGGCTGCTCCACCGCGCGGAGCGGATCATCAATCCGTTCGGCGACACGGACCGGGATGTCCTGCCGCGGCAGGCGATGGACTTCATCCGCCATTTCGCCGTCCAGGCAAAGGGACCGTTCATCGCGGCCTTCGTTGCCGGCGGCCTGACCGGTCTGGTCGAGGCCGGCCTCTACTGGGCGCTCGGCTGGCTGATCGACATTCTCGACGGCGCGGAGCCTGCAACCCTGATCAGCGACCACTGGCCGCAACTACTCGGCCTCCTGGCGCTGGTGCTGCTGGGACGCACCGCGGTGCTGATCGCCGGCACGATCGTCGAGCAGGTGGTCATCGCGCCGGGGTTCTACACGCGGGTGCGCTGGCAGGCGTTCCGGCGCGTGATCGAGCAGCCTTACGGCTTCTACCAGAACGATTTCGCCGGCCGGATCGCGACCAAGGTGATGCAGGCGGGACAATCGGTCAGCGACTTCATGACCGGCATCCTTCAGACCTTCTGGAACTTCGTCGTCTTCATCATCCTCACCTTCACCATCCTGACCACGCTCGATCCGGTCATGGGACTGGCGGTCGCGGTCTGGCTCGCCGGATATGTTGCGATCGGCTGGAAGCTGATGCCGAAGGTGCGGGCGCGCAGCAAGAAGGTGGCCGACATGCGCTCGGTCTCCAACGGACGCATGGTCGACGCCTTCACCAACATCATGGCTGTCAAGCTGTTCGACAGCGGGCGGCGCGAACACGCCTATGTGCGCGAGGCGATGGAGGACCAGCTTGAAGCCTCGCGCGCGCAGGTCCGCGCCATCACCGCCGTTCGGGCCTCGGTCGTCGCGCTCAGCGGGCTGATGATGGGCGTGACAGGCTGGCTGGCCGTATCCGGCTGGATGGAGGGCGCGCTGACCACCGGCGCCGTGGCGACGGCGGTGGGGCTGACGTTCCGGCTTGCCCACATGTCGGGCTGGCTGATGTTTGCCATGAACGGGCTGGTGCGCGATTTCGCGACGGTTCAGGATTCCGCGGCCACCATCTCGGTCGCGCCGGCCATCACGGACCGCCCGCAGGCCAGGGTCATGGAACGGGCCAAAGGCCATGTTCGCTTCGAGGACGTGACTTTCCATTATGGCAAGGGCGAAGGCGTGATCGAGGGGCTCAACCTGGAAATCCGGCCTGGCGAGAAGGTGGCGCTGGTCGGTCCGTCAGGGGCGGGCAAGACGACGATCGTGCATCTTCTGCTGCGGCTGTTCGATGTCGAGGGCGGGCGCATCACGCTGGACGGCGTCGATGTGCGCGACCTGACACAGGCTTCGCTGCGCGCGCAGTTCGGCGTGGTGGCGCAGGAACCGATGCTCATGCACCGATCGATCAGCGACAACATCGCCTATGGCCGGCCCGGCGCATCCCAGGCGGAAATCGAGGCGGCTGCACGGCGCGCGGCGGCACATGACTTCATCCAGACCGTCAGCGACATGAAGGGACGCAAGGGCTATGAGGCGCATGTGGGCGAGCGCGGCGTGAAGCTGTCCGGCGGCCAGCGCCAGCGGATTGCCATTGCCCGCATGATGCTCAAGGACGCGCCGGTGCTGATCCTCGACGAGGCGACATCCGCGCTGGATTCGGAGATCGAGGCGGCGATCCAGGACAAGCTGGCCGACCTTATGGAGGGCAAGACGGTGATCGCCATTGCCCACCGGCTTTCCACCATCGCCGCCATGGACCGGCTGATCGTGGTGGACAAGGGCGCCATCGTCGAGACGGGCACGCATGACGAACTGGTTGACGCGGGCGGTCTCTATGCCCGGCTGTGGGCCCGCCAGTCCGGCGGTTTCCTGGCGGAGCGCGTCCAACGCAGCGAGGCGGCGGAATAGCCAATGGAGCGC
>MDTD01072541.1_pt1 | contig 9999 bp, 6 predicted proteins | sample 811221 | NCBI WGS metagenome assembly MDTD01 (sample SAMN05326646, study PRJNA326480) | marine metagenome | isolation source: seawater | place: Pacific Ocean: South West | collected 2011
CGTCCAGGTTCGCCACCTTTAGGGCGTTAGCCTGTATGAAGTCGCGGCGCAGTTCCACCACATCCCCCATAAGGGTGGAGAAAACATCTTCCGCGTTATCGGCATGGCTGGCCTTAACCTGCAGAAGGGTCCGAACATCGGGATCAAGGGTAGTTTCCCACAGCTGATCCGGGTTCATTTCGCCCAAGCCCTTGTAGCGTTGCATGCCAACCCCTTTCCGACCCAGCTCAGTTACAGCATCCATGAGGGAAACTGGACCGGTGATAATAAACTCCATATCTTTCGAACTGAGGACACCGTGCCTCGAATATGTGCGTTGCAGCTCACCAGCGTGTTTATCAATAGCGTGTGCCTCTGCACTATGCATAACGGCGGCATCGATGCGATGAGGACCCTCCGGCACACCGCGCAACACCCGCATGAAGGACAGTCCACTGTCGGCCAACACCTCGCCTTGCCAGCCTCGATCGGTCTCGGACTCAAGGGCGTCCAGCCGTTTGGCAATATACGCCGCCGCCGCCGCCGCCTGTTCCTCATCCGACAGAATATCGGCATTCAAGGCCCCCAGAATTGCCGCTTGTTCAACTATCGTAAGCGGCACCCGCGTGGCTAGACCTTGTAACTGCATTTTGATGAGACGCGCCTGTTCCACGAGGCCTCTCAAATCTTGTCCCGCGATCTCGCTTTTGTCCGCCAGAGTAAAAACACAATCGCTGATCCCTGCATCAATCAGGTAATCCTCGAGTGCTTTGTCATCTTTCAGATATACCTCGGATTTGCCTTGCTTAGCTCGGTAGAGGGGTGGTTGAGCGATATAGAGATAACCGCGCTCAATGAGCTGAGGCATTTGGCGATAAAAGAACGTAAGCAAAAGTGTCCGTATATGACTACCATCTACGTCAGCGTCCGTCATGATGATGATTTTGTGGTAACGGATTTTATCGATATCGAAATCCTCGGGCCCGATGCCGGTCCCAAGCGCCGTAATCAACGTGCCGATTTCCGCCGAACTCAGCATTTTGTCAAACCGGGCCCGCTCGACATTGAGAATTTTACCCCGAAGCGGGAGAATAGCTTGACTAACTCTATTCCGACCCTGCTTAGCCGACCCGCCCGCGGAGTCACCCTCGACAATAAATAATTCACTGAACGCGGGATCTTTTTCCTGACAATCCGCCAGCTTACCGGGCAAAGCGGACACGTCCAGCGCCCCCTTACGACGGGTCAGTTCCCGGGCCTTGCGGGCGGCCTCACGCGCGGCAGCAGCCTCTATAATCTTTCCGATAATGCGTTTGGCATCCGCCGGGTGTTCTTCAAACCATTGGTTTAGCTTATCGCCTAAAACACTCTCAACCACAGTCCGAACTTCAGAAGACACAAGCTTTTCCTTGGTTTGGGAGGAAAATTTAGGATCCGGCACCTTCACAGATAGGACACATGTAATACCTTCTCGCGCGTCATCACCGGAGATGGTGACCTTTGCCTTTTTCGCACTATCGCCTGCACCATAAGCGTTAATGGTCCGGGTGACAGCGGCCCGGAAGCCAGCTAGATGTGTGCCGCCATCTCGTTGCGGGATATTGTTAGTGAAACACAGAGTAGATTCGTGATAGCTATCATTCCATTGCAACGCAGCTTCAACAACAACACCATCTTTTTCGCCGCTGACTGAAATCGTTGGATTAAGTGCCGTTTTGGACCGATCGAGATAAGAGACGAAGGCCTCGAGACCGCCGTCGTAATGGAGTTCCACCACATGGGTCTCAACATGGCGGGCATCGGTGATGACGAGCCGGACACCGGAATTTAGGAAAGCAAGTTCCCGCAACCGGTGCTCTAAAGTCGCGAAATCGTAATCCGTATTAGAAAAGATGCCCTTGGACGCCAGAAAAGTAACTTGGGAGCCAGTTTTGCCACAGGCGTCACCCACAACTTCCAACGATTGCTCGACCTCACCGTCCCTAAACTTCATCACATGTTCGGAGCCGTCCCGCCATATCCTTAGCTCCAAAGTATCTGACAGAGCATTTACCACGGACACCCCAACGCCGTGAAGACCGCCGGAAACCTTGTAGGAGTTTTGATCGAACTTTCCACCAGCATGAAGATGGGTCATGATAACCTCTGCTGCCGGCACGCCCTCCTCCTCATGGATGTCTACGGGAATACCCCGGCCATTGTCTCTCACGCTAACCGAGCCATTGCCATTTAGTGTAACGTCAACCCGATCGCAATAGCCGGCTAGGGCCTCGTCAATGGCGTTATCTACAACCTCATAAATCATGTGATGAAGGCCAGACCCATCATCCGTATCGCCAATATACATTCCTGGTCGTTTACGAACTGCGTCCAGGCCGCGCAGCACCTTGATGGACTGAGCGTCGTAATTTTCGCCGTCCGCTGAGCCGCCGGCATCGCTCGCAGCCAGATTTTTGATTTCTTCGCTGTCGGTCTCGTCGATCATATTTTCATACCTGATTATGGGACCATGAACTTCATATCGAATTGTAAAAGGCTTTATGGGTAACGGAAATTTTTTCAATCCGTGCGGCCGAAATATCAAAAAATTGCGCCCTTTCTCCCAGCGCCTGAAACATACTGTTATCGGTTCCGGTCATCCAAGCCTGTATTCTTAAACTACAAATAATATCGAATAGAGCAGCCCGGCGTTTGGCGTCCAGGTGGGCAGCGATTTCATCTAGCAGAAGAAGAGGCGGACGTCCCCGCTCCCGCGTCTGCAACTGTGCGGCCGCCAAAATTATTCGGATCAGCAATGCCTTTTGCTCCCCAGTAGAACACTGTGACGCCTTTTCCCCGTTTTTCCGGTGATGCACAAGCAGGTCACTGCGATGGGGCCCGATTGACGTTGCGCCCAACCCCCTGTCACTTTTCCGTTGCGCTGACAAAGCCTCACGAAATCGATCCTCTGCGTCCAGAGCGGACATATCGTCGAGCCACGACTCTAATCGTCCCTGCATTTCTAGTTCCGCGCCTGGAAACGGTCCATCATCTCCCGCCGCCAACTCTTGCAGACTATCGACGGTCTCGAGACGACGTGCCGCAACGGCAATGCCATAACGGGCCATAGAGTCCTCGACTGAGTCGAGCCAATCTCCATCCCGACAGCCCTCCTTAAGGAGCTTGTTTCGGCTCCGCATGCTATGATCATAGGCCGAAACCGGCCCACCATGATCAGGATGCAGACCTAGAATTAAGCGATCGACAAATCGGCGGCGGCCCGAAGCGCCCTCGAGGAACAACCGATCCATCTGCGGAGTCAGCCAAAGTGCGCTTGTCAGCAATCCGAGATCCTTCTGGCTTTTTCCCGTCTCTCCATCGATTTTTATAATCCGTCGCTCCCGCCGGGTTTCGTCCGTCGTCGGCTCTAACCCGGTACCAATATCCACTGTCGCGTCATCCCAGGCAAGTTGGGCAGCGACCGCCCAAGCGCGCGGGCCACAAGTCTCAGATGCCGAATGCTGCGCCCCATACCGCCGGCCAACCTCCCCCAGCCGGGCGGCTCTCAATCCCCGGCCCGGAGCCAAAAAAGAGACCGCTTCAAGCACATTGGTCTTACCAGCCCCGTTTGGCCCGGTAAGCACAATCGGTCGGGAATCCACTTCAAGGCGGGCAAAATCATAGCACCTAAAATTAGTCAGATTTAGACGTGTCAACGCCATTAGTCCGGTCTGAATATTTGCATCCGGAGCTTCAAACATTACCATATTGTGAGCGATCGTCAGACTCCACTCCTTAAAAGCCCCGGGGCCTTAAAGCCCGTTGTCGATCACCATTCGACATTAAACCAGACAGACCTCCGCACCCTGCAACCGTCACACCCGCATCGGCATAAGCACATAAAGCGCACTTCGATCGCTGGAGTCTTGGACCAACGTCGGAGATGCGGAATCAGCTAGCGTGAATTTTGCAGTATCGCCATCGATTTGTTGTGCAATATCTAGCAGATAGCGGGAGTTGAATCCAATTTCCATCTCTTCGGACGTGTAATCGACGGGCAATTCTTCGACCGCAGAGTCATTCTCTGCACTGTTGGCTGATAGCGTCAGATTGCCCGAGGACAGCACCAATTTAATGGCCCGTGATTTTTCAGTGGAAATGGCCGACACTCGGTCCACAGCATCAGAAAATGAATTCGTATTCACCTCCAAGACCTTATCGTTGCCCGCAGGAATGACCCGGTCATAGTCGGGAAAGGTACCGTCAATAAGCTTAGAGGTCAGCACTGCTCCGTCAAAAGAGAAACGGATTTTTGTATCAGACATAGCTACAAGAACGTCATCCACGGTCTCATCAATCAATTTGCGCAGCTCTGTTACTGTTTTTCGAGGGACGATCACACCTGGCATGCCGGCAGCCCCCTCGGGCAGCGGCACCTCGATACTGGCAAGCCGGTGCCCATCAGTGGCTACGGTGCGCAGCACGGTGGTCCCCTCATTATCGGCCTCGTGCAAGTAGATGCCATTGAGGTAATAGCGGGTTTCTTCCGTCGAAATGGCGAAGCGCGTCCGGTCAATGAGATTCCGGAGGCCACCTGCGCTCAAAGAAAACTTATGCGGCAAGTCACCACCGGACAAAACAGGAAAATCTTCCGTCGGCAAACAGGTGAGCGTGAACCGCGACCGACCCGCACTGAGAACGAGAGAATTATCTCCCCCTGTGCAGTCGAGCTCAACCTGAGCGCCATCTGGTAATTTCCGTACAATATCAAACAGGGTGTGGGCCGGCGCCGTCGTTGACCCCTGAGCCGCGACATCCGCTGGGACGGTTTCGACGATATCCAGATCCATATCGGTTGCATTGAGACTGAGATTGCCATCGGGCGCGTCAAACTTAACATTCGACAAAATAGGGATGGTGTTGCGTCGCTCGACAACACTTTGAATATGGGTCAGGACCTTTAGGAGAAGTCCACGCTCTATGGTTAACTTCATGGCGTTTTTCGCTCTTTCGTCTCGGTTTCAATCCATAGGTGCCGATCAGCATTGGCCAGACGGCACACATTGTTATGCTGCTCAAAAGAACCCGATCAGACGGCAAAAGTGCACCCGACCCCAGTCCATTAAAAAACAACTTTGATTATATCAGAAGGGCCGTATATCTGAAGAAATTTCGGCCTAAATGTAAGTATTTTACAGGCCTATTTTCGGCTTTAGATTCAGTATGTTAGGAAGGAGCCGGGACAGTTTAACCTTCCAGCATACGTCGCAAGAGCTCTACATCCTCTGCAAACGACGAATCAATATCTCGGAGCTCATCGACCTTTTTCACCGCGTGCATCACCGTTGTGTGGTCACGGCCCCCAAATTTACGTCCGATTTCTGGCAAGGACCTCGATGTAAGCTGTTTCGCCAGATACATCGCGACCTGACGCGGTCGCGCCACCGAACGGGCCCTGCGGGCAGAGTGCATATCGGCGATCCGAATGTTAAAATGCTCCGCCACACGTTTTTGAATTTCCTCGATGGTCACGCGGCGATCATTGGCCCGAAGTAGGTCATGCAAAACCTCGTGACAGGTCTCCAACGTGAGCTCCCGGCCCACAAGTTGAGTATGGGCAGCCACCCGATTGAGGGCACCCTCGAGTTCCCGCACATTCGCAGTTATTTTATGGGCCAAAAATTCCAGCACCTTGTTAGGTGCGTCCATGGCCATTTTTTCGGCCTTAGTCTCCAAAATCGCCAGACGTAATTCGTAAGTCGTCGCGTGAATATCAGCAACCAGTCCGCAATTAAGCCGAGACTTGAGGCGCTCCTCGACGCCCTCAAGATCAGACGGGGATTTATCAGCCGAAAGGATAATCTGCCGGCCCTGGTCGACTAACGCGTTGAAAGTGTGAAAAAATTCTTCCTGCGTAGCGTCCCGACCGCCGATAAACTGCACATCATCTATCATCAACACATCAACCGATCGGAATTGTTCCTTAAAATCAACCGTGTTCTGTTCCCGAAGCGCCCGAACAAACCGATACATAAACTTTTCCGCGGATAAATACATGACCGTCCGAGACGGATCACGCTCTAAAATTTCCCAAGCGATTGCATTCATTAGGTGGGTTTTTCCGAGCCCCACACCGCCGTACAAAAAGAGTGGATTGAAGGACACGGAGGATGCCTCCGCGACCCGTCGAGCAGCGGCGTACGCAAACTCATTTGGCTTGCCGACGACGAATTGATCAAACGTGAATTTTTGGTCAAGGGGTGCAGCAATGTTACCGTTTGACTGCCAAACACTTGGTTTGGCAACAGGAGCTGTTTTGGCAGCAGGAGTGGCCAAAACGCGTTCCTTCAACCCGTGCTCCTGATCTTTAACCATCTTGATAGGTTGAGTGGTTGGCTGAATTGAGAGAGCAACTGATTGCACCACCGCATTTTCGCCGTGCCACAACTCTCTTAACCGATCGAGATAATTGGCTAAAATCCAATCCCGCATAAATCTACTTGGCACGGCCAAGTTGACTTCACTGCCCTCTAACTGAGAGACCTTTAGCGGTTTGACCCAATTCTCATATGCTGAATCCCCGATTTCTGCTTTCAAGCGGCTGCACACACGGCACCATTGCGTTTCAAGCTTGTGTGTTTGAAGCTGGCGATCATCCATCCTGCTGCTCATCTCCTTGACGGCCCCCCGTCGATCCCAATCAGTTTCGCCAAAACGTCACCTGCCCGCGACACGCCACAAGCGCCTTAAGGGACGTCACTTTTCCTTTCGGAGACAAACTAAAATCCGATTTGCCCCCCCCTGCCTGACACGATTTGGTCCGGAGGCCAGATTACCAAATGTTGTATAGCCTAAGACCCGATTTTTATTTTATTTCCGCAACTAATTACTTAAACCGCACCCCACATTTGTTGGTTTTTTAAAACTATACAATCAAAACTCTGTGAAAGAATTCATGTTACCGAAAAAGTATAAAAAAGATTGCACCAAGGACATAATGGACGACTATATATTTTTGTGAGCTGAGAGGTTTCTTTAGGCCTAGTCACTAACTTCAAGATTGCACGACTGTAACCGTCGACTTTCTTTGATTCAAGAAGACCGAATAGAGAACGTCGCAAATAAATTCCTTGACAGAATTTGGATTCTGGAATCCTTGGACAATGGCTTGGCATAAAAAAACCGCAACGACACGCTGCGGCTTTATTACGTTACCCCACCCTTTACCTCAGAGTGCTTTTACCCTAGCCGCCAGCCTGGAAACTTTTCGGGACGCCGTATTCCGGTGCAAAACACCCAGTTGGGCGCTGCGCATGATGACTGGCTGTGCCTCCTCAAGAGCCTCCCTCGCGACGTCCGCATCACCAGCGTCAATCGCCAGCTCAACCTTTTTGATAAATGTCCGCACACGGCTCAGCCTGTTGCGATTAATTGTGCTACGACGTTCTGTTTGGCGGATACGTTTTTTCGCCGATGCATGGTTAGCCATATTTGCGGATCCGTAAGGGTATATAACTTTTGGACGCCGGGTTATACAGACCGTCTGGTCAAGCGTCAACCCTATGGCGGACGGTGTTTTTTAGTTTTTCCCAGCAAACTGGACGTTACCTTTGCTTGCGGGCGCAGAAATAAGTGCTCCGGCCAGACTGAACCAGACGCCCGATACCCCCGGTTTTGGCAACATCACAATCGCAGCCAGGACAGGGCTCTCTTTCCCGACCGTAAACTTTAAAACTATGTTGGAAGTAGCCCAATTCTCCGTCCGGCTGTTTATGATCACGAAGAGTAGAACCACCAGCCGCAATCGCTTCTAATAAAACAGCACGGATCGCCTGTGTCAGCCGCGCCGCCCTAACACCCTGCACAGTGGCAGCTTTCCGGCGTGGAGATAGACCTGCACGAAACAATGCCTCACACACGTATATGTTACCAAGGCCGGCTAGTGTTTTTTGATCGAGAAGCGCTGCCTTGATCGTCGTTTTTCGACCTTTCAACGCTACAGCCAAGACCGTCTCATTAAAATCATTGCCAAGGGGGTCCGGCCCCAGGTGGCGGATCAGTTTGTGATCTTCCAGGGACCCCTGATCGGTTAGCAACATTAGGCCGAATTTTCGCGGGTCCGCAAACCGAACGATGGGACCGGCAGCGGTCTCAAAATCAATATGGTCATGACGGCCTGGCGCGGGCGCCTCGCGCGGGGTCTGATAAATGGTCATTCTGCCGGACATGCCCAAATGCCCGATCACAACATTGTCTTTCTCCATTTCGAGAAGAATATACTTGGCCCGCCGACGGACCGTCAGAATTTTTTGCCCGGCCAGCGCATCGCTGAATCTGGGCGGCACCGGAAACCGGAGCTTAGGCTGCCGCACGATGACATTGCGGAGAACTGCACCTTCGAGTACGGGCGCGAGCCCGCGGCAGACGGTCTCGACTTCAGGAAGTTCAGGCATGGGAACAAAGTAGCGGTTTAGGATCGATTACGCTATGGTCACGGCGAATTTTTAACCCTAGGGAAATTTTCAGGTGACCGACAAGGCCCCCCGTACAAACCCTGGAGACCGGACATATTTCGGTAACCGGAGCGTGACTGCAGACGAGAAAACGTCGTTGGTGCGGAATGTGTTTAATTCCGTTGCCCCTAAATACGACCTTATGAATGATCTCATGAGCGGTGGCATTCACCGATTATGGAAAGCAGACCTCATCCGTGCTATCCGACCGCGCAACGGCCTGGCGGTGCTGGATGTGGGGGGCGGCACGGGCGACATCGCCTTCGGTGTCCTGGCCAAGGCCGGATGTGATGTCACGGTCTGCGACATCAATGCCGAAATGCTGGCGGTCGGCAGGGATCGGGCCGTGGACCGGGGGCTACTCAGCGAGCCATTCTGGACCTGCGGCAACGCGGAACAACTGCCCGTGTCGGATGAAACCATGGACGTCTATGTCACGGCCTTTTGTATGCGAAATGTCACGCATCTCCCGACAGCCCTTCAGGAGGCCAAACGGGTCTTGAAACCAGGCGGACATTTTTTGTGTCTCGAGTTCAGCACGGTCGCGCTGCCCCTTTTGTCTGAAATATATGATCTCTATTCATTCCAGGTGCTGCCTATTTTGGGGCAGATGGTGGCGGGAGACCGGGACTCCTATCAATACCTTGCGGAGAGCATCCGGCGGTTCCCGAACCAAGCGGCTTTTGCCTCAAGGATCACGGACGCAGGCTTGGAGCAGGTGCGTCACCAGAATGTCAGCGGCGGCATTGCAGCCATTCATTCGGCCTGGCGGCTGTAAGTATTCGCCATGTTCACCTCAGCTAAGAATATCTATCGCTTGCTCCAGATTGCCCGCACCCTGGCCCGACATGACGCACTGTTTCCCTTGGAAGAATCCGGCATCGCGAGAGGGATGATCGCGACCGTCCGCTTACTGAGCCGGAAAGGCGGCAACGGTCGACCGGGCCAGCGACTGGCCGGCGCGCTCCAGGAATTGGGCCCAAGCTTTGTCAAACTGGGTCAGGCGCTCTCCACCCGGCAAGATCTTCTTGGCGAGGAAGTCGCGGCTGATCTGTCGGAGCTTCAGGATCATGTTCCAGCGTTTTCGTTTTCGGACGCCAAGAGGACCATTGAAACCGAGCTGGGATACACGCTCGATGATCTGTTCGACACATTTGATCCGGAGCCCTTGGCGGCCGCGTCAATCGCGCAAGTTCATTTGGCAGTCACCCGCGAAGGCGCGGAAGTCGCCGTGAAAGTCTTACGGCCCGGCGTGGAGGCCGCGTTCGAGACCGACTTTGCATTATTTCAGTGGCTCGCCGATCTGATGCAGCGCAGCCGGCCGGAGTTTCGCCGCCTTAAACCAGTGGAGGTGATCGAGACCTTCCACGAGACAACGAAGTTGGAAATGGACCTTCGGCTCGAAGCCGCCGCCGCCGAAGAGATTGAGAGGAATTTTGAAGGAGATCCAGATTTCAGGGTCCCCAGCGTGGATTGGCGCCGAACCTCGCGCCGGGTCATGACGTTAGAACGCATCCATGGCATCCCC
>MDTD01121945.1_pt1 | contig 9998 bp, 15 predicted proteins | sample 811221 | NCBI WGS metagenome assembly MDTD01 (sample SAMN05326646, study PRJNA326480) | marine metagenome | isolation source: seawater | place: Pacific Ocean: South West | collected 2011
ATGGAATTTTACTTTATGAATGGGATAGATTAAGTAGGGAAAGTAGAGAACTAATGATTGAGTTTGAAAAGTTAGTTGAAGACACTGATTGTTTAGTTGTAGTTGATGATAGAGTTAGAGATATAAGAGAAAATTTAAGTGATAGAATTGAATATGAGTTTAAGAATACATTAAGTACTATTGAAAGAATTAGATTAAAGAAAAGAGTAGGTGAAGGTATTGTTAGAAAGTTTGAAAAGGGTGATGTGTTATTTGGTGGAGTTAAGAAGTTTGGATATATGAATGTTGGTAAGAAAATGAATGAAGTAACTATTGTAAATGAAGAACAAAGACCTTTAGTAGAAAGTTTATTTAGGATATTTAATTTACAAAGTACTACTAATTTTAAGATTTGTATGGATAAGTGGAATAGTACTCATAATCTATTGTGGAAAACTACAATGATAAAGAAAACTTTGAAGTGGGAAGGATATAAAGGTGAAATATATCAAAAATGGGGTAATAGAAAGTATTTGATTAAGATACCTCAGATTATTAGTGAAGAATTATGGAATGAAACTCAAAAGAAGGTTAAGAAATTTGAGATGAAAAGGAGAGGTAGAGATAAGGAAATTCATTTATTAAAAGGTTTGATTTATTGTAGTGATTGTGGTGGTAGATTATATAAAAAGGGTAAGAAACAGAATGAGTTTTATCAACAATGGTATAATTGTAAGTGGTATAGTAAACCTCAATATGAGAAAGATATTATTAAATGGGAAAATGGTTTAAAGTGTGATAAGAGTATTAAGGGTAATTATATAAATAAAGATTTTTTAGATTTATTTGTATGGGATATGTTGATTAAGTTTTTAATGAATAGTAAAGAATTAAAAAAAGAGTATGAGAAGAAATTAAAGAAGGGAATTAAGAATAAACAAAGTACAAAGTATAAGTTAGATTATTATAAAAACAATATAAAGAAGTTAGAGGATAGGAAGTTTGAATTATACAATGATTTTCAGAGTAAAAAGATTAAGAAGAAAGATTATGAATTATATAATAGGAAGTATGATGAAGATATTTTAAGTGAAGAAAAGAGAATGAGTGAGGTTGAAAAACAATATGAAAGAATGGATGATATTAAGAAGATAGATTTTGATACAATTAATAAAATGATGATGGAAGATTTGAAGATGAAAAGTGAAAGTTACTCCTTAAAAGATAAAGAAAAGTTAATTAGAAAGTATATTGAGAATATTAATGTTAAAAGATTAGATGATTCAAAATATAATATTAAATTTGGATTGAATTTGGAATTAGATGATAATATGAGTAATGAAATATTAGTAAATAATACCTATATAAAAAATAGAAAACTATACTTTAAAGATTCTTATATAGGTAGATTAAAAGGGATTTTAAAAGTTGGTTTCTCTATTAATAAGAAGAAATATAGTAATTCAAAATTTTTATGGAGTTATAAAATTAAGTATTATAATATTGATTTTGAGTATTAATTGAAATTGGTATAATAGTGATTAATAATATGTGTTTTAATATGTTTTTTATGTGATTTAATAAATGAGAAAGAGTATTTAATATGAGTATGTGAAGTGAAAAAGGTAATGTATTAAAATGTAAATATTTAAGTATTTAAAATTGAAGTGAAGGGTATAATTTTTTTATACCTTTTTTTTTGTTTAATATTGTTATGTAGTGATTTTTTTTATATGGGTAATATAATATTATTATTATAATTTGTTAAAGTATTGAAAATGAGTAAGTAATATATGGTGTTTTTTTGATTTATATAATTAATATTTTTTTTTAATAAAATTTAATTTAAAGAATTTTTGATTTGAGAATAAGAAGTAAAAGATTGGGAGTTGAATATTATAATGGAAATTATGATGAGTTATTTGTAAATGGAGTTTATGATGATGGAAGTTGGAATGATAGAGGAAAATTTGGAAGGGGAGTAAAATTATATTGGAATAAATGTAGTGGGAAATGGGTTAGAAAGAAGATGGATTGTTATAAAAGTGATAAAATATGGTTTTATGAATTTGAGAATTTTAATGAAAGAAGTATAGTTAAAGATTTTGTAAATAAGAGTAATAAGAATGAGTATAATAGTTTTAAGTATATAGATAGAGTTGGGTATTTTATTAGTGTTTTATATAAGAGAACATTGTTAGATAGAAGATTAAAAGAAGATGATGTATTGAAGGTTAATAGAAGGAGTTTATATATAAGTAAAAGTGATATAATAGTTTATTTAGGTAGTGATTGGAATTATTTAATTGATAGGTTGATTGAGTTGGATATAATTGAAGGTAAAAAGGTTGGTAAGAATGAATATGATTTTAATAAGAATATAGTTAGTTGGAAATTGAATATTCAGAAGTTAGGTAGAATTGAGAATAGAAAGTTTATTGAAAATAGAGTATTAGAAAAGGGTATTTTAAAAATGTTTGTTTTAGATGGTTTAAGATTAGATGAAATAGATAATGTGAGTAAGATTAAATTAGAAATTAGTGATAAGAGGTTAGATGAAATATGTGAGGAAAAATTTAAAAGGAAATTAGATGAATGTGAAAGAGAATTGAAATGGGGTAGAATGTTTTTTAATGAAGAACAATTAAATGATAGAAGGAGATTTATAGAGAATAATGATAAAATTGGTTATTCTAAAATTATAAGAAGAAGATATAGAGTTTATAAAGATTTATTTGATGAAATGAATAATGGTTTTATTGATTATAGTTTATTTAAGAAAGATGATTTTGGTTATAGATTTTATAATGTGGTTAATGGAATGGATAAAGAATTTAGAACTGAATTAAAATATGAAGGTGATGAATTAGTTGAGATTGATATGAGTGGAATGTATGTGAAATGTTTGGTTTATATGTTTGAAAGAATAAAGTTTTTAAATAGTAAGATTTATAAAAAGAATATTAAAGATGGTAGTAAAAGATTGAAAAAAGAGGGTTGGTTAGAATTAAGTGATAAGGAAAAAAAGATTAATAAAAGTAAAAATGGGTTTGAATGGTTAGATGATGAATTGATGTATTATGAATTTGGTTATAGTGGGTTTAATAATAATCTTAATAAAAGTATATGGAATGATAGAAAATGGAATTGGAGTAAAAAGTATAATGTTGATATTAAGAAGTATAGTTTAGGTAATTCAGTTGGTAGTAGTTTGGTTAAAAAAGTTAAAAGTGAAAAAAGTGAAGATGAGTTTATTGATTTTTTTGATGAATATAATAGAGTAATTAGAGAATTTGATGATGAAAGAGAATATGATGAATATTTAGAAAATTTTGGAATAAGTGGGAATGTATTTGATTTTATTAAAAGTGATAATTTAATTGAAAATGTTGTAAATGAGTTTAATGAAGTTTTATATAATGATGTTTTTAATGATAAGTTGAATAGTTGGTTTGTTGAAAGAGAAAGTGAAGTTGAAAAATTTGGGTTACAAATAATTAGTAATAGAGATAGAGAATTTTTAAAGTATAAAAGTTATGATGATTATTTAAATGATGGTAAACCTAAATTAATGAGATATAAGGAAAATGTGTGGGGTAAAAAATTTAAAGAAGTAATAGAAGATGATTTTTTCAAATTTGGTTTTAAAAAGGGTGAAGTAATTAAGTATAAAGTATTAGATAAAAAGTTTAAGATTAAATATGATTTTGATGAAGATTTTAGAAATGAGATTAATGGAAAATTATATAGAAAATATTTTATTGAATGGGAAAGTGAATTGAATGAGTATTTAATTAAAGAATATGGAGTTATTAAAAAAATAAAATTAAAAGATGATGTTGAAATTGATTTAAGTATTGAAGATAGAATTGGTTTTGATGGTTTTATTGAAAAATATAGGAATAGTGTTTTAAGTAATTATAAAGTTGATTTCTATAATTATGTAAAGTTTATGGTTGATTATGGAAAGAAGGAAAAAGATGAAGAAAATATTTATGATAGGAACTTTTATAAGGTTTTAATAATGAGAATTTTATTTACTCAAAATTATATTATTGAAGGTTTGAAAATGAATGAAGTTGATGATATAGTAAATGAAATATTTGGTAAAGAAGGTAAATACTTTATAGAAAAAATTAAGGATATGTTTTTTAAATATGATGAATTTGGTAAAAGAAAAAGTTATAATAATAATGAGTATTTAGAAAGATATAAGAATGTAAGTAAAATATTAAGTGTAATTGAAGTTGATGTAATGAATTATTTAATTAAGAGAGTATTTAATGGAATTTGTAATAGAGAATTTTATGTAAATATTTTTGATGGTTTTTTAATTAAGAAAAAAAATTATGAGGTTTTAAAATGTGAGTTAAATATGATATTGAGAAATGAAGTTGGGTATATGTTTTATATGAAGTGATTTGGAAGTTATGTGGAGTAGTGAAATAGGGTGTGTATATTTAGGTAGTAATTGGGGGATATATGAATTGGGGAAGGTCTATTTAAGATTGGAAATTTAAATCTAAGGGTTCAGAATGAAGATATGAAAGAAGATTTGGGGAAACAAAGAATAATATAAAGAAGATGAATTATTGTGATAGTGTTAATGAAGGTAATAAAGAATTGAAAATGGAATGGAAATATGAGGGTTGTTATGAGAATAGGTTAAGAAGAAGTAAATGGGAAAGGGAATGGGTGAATGAAATGATTGAAAAGGATAGATGGAAGTATATTATGTAGATATTGTGTTATAATCTTTTATAAAGTTGGTTTGGTATAATTGTATCAAACCTTTTTTTTTCTATTTTAGTTAGTGAGTTATAAATTAATAATAGTAGAATTATGAGTAAAAAGAAGGAAAGTTATTTTAGTACAATAAAACAAAGTGAATGGGGTGGAATTGATGATAAGATGAAAGAAATAGTGTTTCATAAATATTTTTTAGGTGATGTAAAGAATAGATATGGAGATAGATGGAATGATGATAATAAGAATACTAAAAGGTTATATGATTTTGTTAGTAAAAGAAAGTTTGATGAATATGGAAATGTAACTGATAAAATATGTGGTTATTGTGGAAGTTTATATCCTATTGAAAGATTTGGTAAAGAAAAAAGTAGTAGAGATGGATATAGTAGTAGAATAAAAGAACATAGAGGTAAAAGAAATAGAAGATGAGTATTGAATTAATTAATGTAATTGAAACTTATCAGATTGGTGATAATGATGTTTATGATTTCATTGTTAAAATAGATAATGGAAAATATAAAGTGAGATACATTGATTATTGGGTTAATGGGAAAAGTAAAGGGTGTAATATTGAAAATGTATATGATGAAGATGGAAATGAAGTTGAGTATAAAAATTGGGTAAATGAATTAGATGAAATGTTTTTTAATAATATAATGTAGTATGATAAGTAAGTGGAAAGAAAGTTTTGAATATGTACCTAAAAAGATATTAGATAAATTACCTAAAAAGGATAGGTATGATTTATATAAGTTTAGAAGGGTTAGAAAGAAAATTTTTGAATGGGAAAATGATGTTGAAGAATTGAATAATGAGATTAAGAAAAAAAAGAAAAGAATTAAAGAGTATAAGAAAATTGTAACTCATTTATATGAGAAGATTAATGTATTAAGAAGTGATTTTGTACCTATTGTTAATGTTGTAAGTTATAGTAAAAGTGGTTTTTTATATTGGAATTTAAATGTGAAGATGAAAAAACAAATTAGGAGTATTTATTTAGGAAGTGATAAAAAATTGAGAGAGATATTTAAGAGTAAAATTGGAATGAGGAAAAATATTAATAAGGATAAATTGAAAGAGATAATTGAATATGAGATTGTTGATGAAGTGGTAGATATGGTTATTGAGAATAAAAATAAATTCAGTGAATGGAATATAGATAAAGAAAAACTATGGAAGATTATAGGTTGAAAAATTTTTAGAGATACTTCTACTATGATTAAAATATAAATTATAGGTAGAAGTAGTTTTTTTCTATTTTAGGAGTGTATTAATAATGATACAATAAATAAAGTTTAATTTAAATATTTTAAAAATGGTAAAAACAAATTCAAATCTTCTTAGTTTAATTGAAAAAAACAATCTTATTAATGTAATAGATAATGAGTATAGTTTTAAAAAGAAAACAAATAAAGAGAAGTTATTATTTAGTATTGAAAAAGAGATTAATTTATTAAATGATAGAGATAATTTAAAGTTGAGATCTAAAACCTATTTTAGTGAGAAACATTCTAAAAATATGGTTAAAGTTGAGAATAGATTTTGGAGAAATAGTGAAAATGAAAATGTTTCATTTAATCTAAAATATAAAGGTAAGATTGTTCCTATTAAGGGAATGGAAAATAAATCCTTTAGTTGTAAAAATAATGTTGAAACTTTGATTAATAGTTTAAGTATGTTGAAAGGTTGGATTAATGATTTAGATGATAGTAATGGTTTATTTGATGATGAAAATTTTGGGGTTAAATAAGTAATATGAAATAGAGTATAACTTTTTTTTTTAATTATTAGAAGTAGGGTTGATATTAATTTATTGACCCTATTTTTTTTTGTGGTTTATACAAATGATGTGTTTGTAGATGATTAATAATTAATGTGGTAAATGTAAAGAGTGGTTGTATGTTTAGATAATTGTTAGAGTAGTTGTATAAATAAAATATAGATTATGGAAATAGAATTAATTAAAATATTGAGAGATATAAATGAGAATTTAGAGGATATAGTTGAAGAATTAAAAGAGAGTAATTTTTTTAAAAGAATAGATGGAATTAAATAATAAAATTATGGGTAAAGTAATAGGTTATGTTAGGGTTAGTAGTGAAGTAAGTAAGAATAAAGGTAATAGTATAATAAATCAGATTAATAAGGTAAATGATTTTTGTAAGTATAATGATTTTGAACTGATAGATATTATTAAAGATGAAGGTAAGAGTGGAATGGAGTATAGTAAAAGAGATGGTTATTTGGAATTAATTGAAAGGTGTAAAAGTGAAGATATTGATGGTGTTGTAGTTTACTCATTGAGTAGAATAGGTAGAAGAATGAAAGATGTAGTTGATATAATGGAGTTGTTTAGTAATAATAACATTCAGTTTTATAGTGTGAAAGAAAATATTAATAACAATGATATGATGGGTAAATTATTGATGAATATATTAATGAGTTTTAATGAGTTTGAGGTTGAAAATATTAGAGAAAGAATTAAAGATGTTAAAAGGAATAATAAGAAAAATGGTTTGGTGTATGGTAAGTTAATGTATGGTAAAAATAAAGATGGAAAGAAATTAATTAATAATGATGATGAAATGAAAGTTGTTAGTTATATAAAAAGTTTAAGAAGTAAAGGTTGGAGTTATTTTAGAATAAGTGAAAGGTTAAATGAAAAAGGTATTGTAAGTAAAAGTGGTAAGAAATGGTATGGAATGAGTGTGAGTAATGTTTTAAGTTATTATTAGTATGTGGAAAGTAAATGTATAGTATGTGGAATAATGGTGAGTTGGTGTTAATGTATGTGGAAAGTTAAAATAGTGTCTGTTATATAGGTCTGTATAATAGAATATAAGTTGAAATTTTATTGATTAATAGTAAGTGGTAATATAGAAGTTATATAGTATATGACCCTTATGTATAATGTATGGTATATGTAATATGTAAATAATACCACTAATGTTGGTGTCAATATATGGGGTATATATGAGAAAAAAGGTGTAGGGTAATTTATAGTGAGAAAAAGATTTTTTTGTTAGATAAAGTATATAAGGATATATAAGATTAGGAATGTGTAAATGTTTCTAATTTTTTTTTGGAAAGAATGAACTTTTGAAGGGAGTTGTAATATGTATAATGGAATAATAATAATTAATAGTAAATGAAATTTAGTATGGAAAAAAAATGGTTAAATAAAAATGAGTTAAAAGAATATGTTGGTTTTTCTATTGGGAAAATTGATAGTATGATGAGAAATAATGAGATAAGTTATAGTAAAGTTGGAAAAAGTGTAAGATTTGATAAGAATGAAGTAGATAACCTTTTAAAAAGTAAAGTATTATGAGTTTTAAATTGTTTGATATAGAATTTAATAGTGATGAAGATTTGAAAGATGAAGGAAGTGAAAAATTTGGTGAGGTTTGTAAAATAGTAGGAACTAAGTTTATTAAAGAATGGATTGAGTATTGGATTGAAAAAGGAAAAATTGAAAGAGATGGAGTAGGTTATTATAAGTGTTTAAAGGTTTTAGAAAAATGTGATTTTAGAAATTTAAGAGAAGATTAATTATGGAAGTAAATATTGAAAGAATAAAAAGTAGGTTTGATAATAAGATTTTAAAAGAGGATATAGTTAAAGTATATAATGATTTTAAAAAGATAAATGATGTATTAAAATTTAAAGTTGGATTGGAAGAAACAATATGTAATTATTTTAAGTGTGTATTAAACATTCAGAAAATAAGATTAGAAATAATTGATAGAAATAAAGAAATAGAAGGATATAATAATGAATTGAGATTATTAAATAGAAGTGAGTTTGATGAATTAAGAAGTAGAGGAAGATTAGAGGAATTTTTAAATGGAATTGATAATGATACATTAGATAGTTTACACTTATTGGGTTGTGTATTAAGTGAAGAAGTAAGTGAGATTAAACTAAATAGGTTTAAAAAAGAAAGAGATGAGAATAATAGGAATTATAATGATTTGAATTTAGATGGAAATGTTAGTATAGGTAGTAATTCAGAAAGTTGGAGGTAATGAGTGAGAGTAATAAATGGTTTAGAGATAAATGGAATAGGTTTGAACATTTGAAATTCATTGAGGATAATTGGTTTAATGAATTTAATAGAGTAATGGAAGATAAATTTTTAGATAGAATTAATAGTATAGATAAAAAATACAATGGAAGAAAAAGTAGAAAGAGTAAATAATGATTTAGAAAATAATTGGTGGAATTATGAAATATTTTTAAGAGAAAGAATAGAAGTAAATGATGAAAAAGTTAGAAAGAAAAAAAAGTAAGTATTACAATAATGAAAAACTAAGTGAGTTTGAAAAATTAATGAATAGAGATAAGAGTAATGATATTATTAGAGGTAATTTTTTAAAGAACAATAGTAAGTTATATAATGATATGATGTTTGATTTTTTAAATCAAAAGATTAAAGATTTATTAAGTGATTATATAGAAAAGATGAGTAATAAAGATGAGAAATTGTTTTTAGAAGGAATTAGAAAAAGAATTGAAATTAGAAAGATGTTTTGAGTAGATTTTTTCAATAGTATATTTTTGAAAGTTGTAAGAGAAAGAGAGGATAAATTAAATGTTTATCCTCTTTTTTATACCTAATTGATTTAGTGTTTAGTTTACTATTGGTATTTTTGTATAGGTTATTTTTTATCTTTAACTTCTTTATTATCTAATATTTGAAAGTTAGTTTGAAAATCTATTATTGAATCTATTTTAGTATTATTTTTTTGTTCAAAGTTTGTGATATACTCTTTAATTGATTCATTAATTACTTCATTTAACTTTTTATTAGAAAAGTAAGAGATAAGTTTGATTTTAGATAAAAGATTTGGTTGAATTAATGTGGTAAATCTTTTTAGTTCTATTTTATTACTCATAAAAATAATTTTAATGGTTAAACAATTTTATAAATGTAAATAAGGGGTTGATGGAAACAACAAATGGTGTAAAGAATTTAGGAATTTATTGTAGAGTTAGTAGTAAGAAACAAATGGATGGTACTTCTTTAGAAAATCAGAAGGAAAGAGGTATTAAATGGTGTAAGAACAATGGATATAACTTTGAAATTTATAGTGATGTAATTAGTGGAAGTAAAGTAAATAGAGATGGATTGAATGAGTTATATGAAAGAATTTATAGTGGTGATTTAGATGGAATTTTACTTTATGAATGGGATAGATTAAGTAGGGAAAGTAGAGAACTAATGATTGAGTTTGAAAAGTTAGTTGAAGACACTGATTGTTTAGTTG
>MDTD01142806.1_pt1 | contig 9997 bp, 8 predicted proteins | sample 811221 | NCBI WGS metagenome assembly MDTD01 (sample SAMN05326646, study PRJNA326480) | marine metagenome | isolation source: seawater | place: Pacific Ocean: South West | collected 2011
CCCGGCTGTCAGCGTAGGCGGAGAGAGCTTCCTACATGATGTCATCACTATATGCGGTGCCCAAAACGCAACGGATTCATTTTCGGCAAGCTATCCTAAACTGACCGATGAAAAAGTGATCACCCTGAAACCGGAGATTCTCATCCTTCCAAATGAAGCTCGCCAAGAGAAGATAATCAGTCGTCCTCCCTGGAGTAGCTTAAACGCCGTTAAGTCAAAGAAATTCTATTATCTGCCTCCGGCCGAAGAAGATCAGCTATCCAGGCCTACACTCCGAATTTTGACCGGTTTGCACTGGCTGTCAACCAGACTGCACCCTGAAAAGAGGGAGGATCTGGACGCCTGGCTAAAATCAAATAAACATTTGATCTTAATTAGAGATAAGCATATAGAGGGATGAAAGATCAGCCTCAGGGCTGACCACAACGCCAAAAGGCAAGAGCTACAATTTGTTTAGCAGATTTTGAGGATTGCGGTTCTAGTATTTTCAAGCCGATATAATCTCTAAAGCATTTTTGCTGGCATTGATACAATGCTTCTGCTTGGTACCCTTAACTGGTCGGATTCTCCATGAGTCACCTTGTTGTATGTGGTCTTAACTACCACTCAACTCCCATAGCTATAAGAGAAAGATTTGTCATCCCCGAATCTTGCATAGCCCATGCCCTGGAAGGGCTTACCAGATTTCCCAATCTCCAAGAAGCCGCCATCTTGTCAACATGTAACCGTACCGAAGTATATGCGGTGGTTACCGATATCAAAGCCGGCATTAGAGAAATAGAGAGCTTTTTCAAATCCGCCCAATCTATAGAAGACCACAGCGCCCTGAGTCCCAATTTCCGTCTCATGCGGGAAGATGTGGCCCTCCATCTAATGCGAGTCGCTTCCGGTCTCGATAGCCTGATACTTGGGGAAGGGCAGATCATGTACCAGGTAAAAGCGGCACACCAGGCCGCCCTGGCAGCTAAGACAGCCGGACCGATACTCGATCACCTCTTCAAGCTGGCTTTGCAAGCAGGCAAAAGGGTCCGCTCCGAAACAACTCTTGGCAGGCGCTCAGTTTCAATCAGCTCCGCCGCGGTGGAAATGGCGAGAGAAAGTCTCGGCTCCCTGAAGGGTAGAAATGTCACCATAGTTGGTGCCGGTAAGATGGCTCAGATATGCCTGAAATATTTATCAAGCAGCAAATCAGGAGCTAAGGTCAACTGGCTCAATCGCTCCGCCGAAACCATCAACAACTTCTTCTCCTGCAGCGAAAAGAAGGTTGGCAACATCAATACTTCCTTCGCCTTCGACAAACGCTATGAGATAGCCAGCCAATCCGATCTGGTGATAGTGGCCACGGCCTCCAAAGACTATCTATTCGAAAAAGAAGAGTGGCAAGCTCAGTCGTTGAAAGGTGCCGATGGCAAGAGCAAGAAAGACTGCCTGGTTATCGATATTTCCGTTCCCAGAAACGTGGATCCCGCCCTGGGTGAGCTGGAAGGAATCACCTTGAAACATGCCGACGACCTCAAAGAGATAGTCGGCAAAAACTTGAAAGAGCGCCAGAGCCTGGTGGATGAAGCTGAGAGCCTCATCTACGAAACCCTGGAAGAATTCCATAATTGGCATCGCAATCGCCTTGTGGTACCGACCATTGCCGGTCTAAGAGAGAAAATTGAAGCCATTCGTATTGAACAGATGACCAAAGGAATCAGCGGCACCTGTGCAGTTTCCAGCCAGCAAGAGAATGGCAATATGGAAGAGATTAGCCGTGCTATCGTTAATCAGATTCTCCATCATCCAACGGTGCAGCTGAAAGCCACAAAAGACTACGAAGTTCTCCGACAGCAAGCTGAAGCCCTTAGAACGCTCTTCAACCTGGATCCCCTGGAAGAATTTAGTAGAACAAACCAGAGAAGCCGTGGCAAAAATAGCAGTCAATCAATAACCAGACCTTCGGTCTGCCACTAGGAAAATGGTCAAAGTAGGCACAAGAGCAAGCAAATTAGCCCTTCTGCAAACAGAGCTTGTCAAAGAACGATTTCAACAGCACAACAAAAAGACCCCGGTGGAGGTCGTGCAAATCAACACCGGCGGAGACAAAAACCGCTCCGTGCCCATCTCAAGAATCGGCGGCACAGGCGTGTTCGTGAAGGAGCTGGAAGAGGCACTCCTCAATAAATCCGTGGATTTCGTGGTTCACTCCCTGAAGGATATGCCCACGGAGAGCCCGGAAGGTTTGCGCATAGCGGCAGTCTTGAATCGCATGGATCCAAGAGATGTTCTGCTCAGCCGTAACAAAATCACCTTGAAAGAATTGAAGCCTGGAAGCAAAATCGCCACCTCCAGCCGAAGAAGACTTGCCCAGCTCAAAAGCCTGAGAAAAGATCTGGAATTCATAGATATGAGAGGCAACGTGCCAACCAGGGTCAAAAAGATGGAAGATGGATTTTGTGACGCCATTATCCTTGCGGCTGCCGGCTTGATCAGGTTAGGTATGGAAGAGCATATCACCGAGTATCTGGGTGAAGAGCAATGCACCGCCGCTGCCGGACAGGGAGCACTTGCCATTCAATGCCGGGCCGATGACCAGGACCTTATCGCTGCCCTGGCTAAACTAGATGAGCCCATGGTAAACAAAGAGATAACCGCTGAGAGAGCTTTTTTGAAAGTGCTCGGCGGGGGCTGTTCGGTTCCCATCGGAGCAAGAGCGGTCTATCAAGAAGACTACGGCAATTTGACTCTCTCCGCCTGCGTGGCATCCCTTGATGGTACCCGGGTAGTAAGATTGAAACTATCCAGCGATGATGATAGCCCCGAACACTTGGGTGTCAGACTTGCTGAAATGATGCTAAAAACGGAAGCCCGAGACATCCTCAAAGAGTTGAAAGAGAGCGAACCGAATCTTATTTCACCGCCTTGAAGCCATGATATTAGCCGGACAGAAAGTACTGATTACAAGAGCGAAAACCCAGGCGCGGAAGACGGCAGATAAGCTTGAAGCAGCCGGTGCCGTACCTGTTCTATTGCCGGTAATCGAATTTCAGGAGCCGGATTCTTTTGATCAGTTAGACAAGAGTTTAGAGAACTTAAGTCAATTCCACTGGATTATCTTTGCTTCCGGCAACGCTGTGCGAGCCGTTTTTAAAAGAATGGAGCATCTAAATATTGACCCTCTCGATCTGAAGCTTCTCAAAATCGGAGCTATCGGCGCGGCCACTGCCCGGGTTTTAGAGGAGAAAGGTCTTTCCGTAGAGTTCAAACCATCCAAATTCGTGGCGGAAGATTTCGTCAATGAATTTCCCCAGAACCTGGATGGTAGCCGTGAGTTGCAGGGGACAAGAATTCTCTGGCCAAGAACAAATGTCGGACGCTTGTTGATACATGATGATTTAACCGCATCTGGTGCCGAAGTGGCCATGGTGGAAGCCTACAAAACAGAATTGCCGTCAAATTTGGATGAACTCAGCTCCGAGCTTTTTGAAATGTGCCAAAAGCGTACAATCGATATGATCACCTTTGCTTCTTCCCAAACCGTCAGGAATTTCAAGAAAATTCTTACTCGCGGTCTTATCAACTATGCCAGCACCAAAGGATATATAGTCAACCCCAGCTCCATGGCCCTGGAAGGAACAGCCCGAAGCCTAATTGGTGATATCGCCATCGCCACCATAGGACCGGTTACAACTGAAACCGCCAAGAGCCAGTTGAAAGCAGTGGATGTAGAATCCGCCGAACATACCATAGACGGCTTAATCGACGCCATCTGCCGTTATTACAACCCGATAATGTAGACCTTCAATAGTCCTAGCGGGATACGAAATAGGTATCTTTCTTGGTATCACAGTTGGGGCTGCGAATATGCTCGATAGCCGGCGCTGTTTTGAGAATATCTATACCGGCATCGGACAATCGCATGTTGTAATCCAAAATCACTTGCTTGAGATAACGCAGTTTAGCCAGGGAATTCATATCCGAATCCACAAAACTGCACTTCTTAAGACTGAGCAGCTTTATTGTCGGATTCTCATTCAATACAAGCAGCCTGGATGATTTTATTCCGGTCTGGTTCAATTGCAACCTTTTCAGCCCGGGTACGCGAACGACACTATCCAACAATTGATCGGCGACATAGGAGTCATTGTCGCTCAAATCAATCTCATCGACCTCTCTTAATTTTGAAAGGTCGCGATATCCTTCCAGATTCTCCTTTGACAGGCCATGTAGACCAAGTCTTAGAATATCGGGATTATCGTTTACGAAATCGACTATTTCAGAGATAGTCATACTGTTGCCACCCAGGGTTAAATCTCTGAGATCATTCATCTTTTCAAGAGAGGGAAAGGCATTACCATCGATACCACTATTCAAAGACAGGTCGAGGTAAGTGATCGTCTTTATCTTAGACAGAGCCTCAACATGCTCGTTGCCCAAATCCATGTTGTTTAAGAAGAGTCTCTGAAGATCACCGAGATCCGCAAGCCGGGCAAAAGAACCAGGACTGATCCCCTTATTGCCTGCCAGTCTCAATTCCCTAAGCGATTTGCACTGCGCGATATAAGTCATTCCCTGGTCACTGACACTGCAATTGAGCAAACTAATCTTGACGATACCAGGAACCCTGGGAAGTTTTTTGAAACTTTCGATGGACAGAGGAGAGCTTTGATACTTGACGGTTCCGTCAGATTCAATCCTCAGTTTATCTGAGGCTTTAAACACACCATCCTCCGGCAAAGATAGAAAGATGCTCCGATGTCTTACGGAACGCTCAGGGTCTTTGTCCTCACCTTCACGAAGAAGAAAGTGCATCAAGCCGGCAAATATTGCCAGACCGATGCAGAAGGAGAGGCCAAGCAAAATCCAGACTTGTCGAGACTCTTGAGCCGACTTTGCTTTGAAACTTTCAAAATCTTCATCTATGACCTCTGCAGAAGAAAGCGAAGCACCAGCCCCAAAGGTCAGTTCAAGAGCCTGCTTAGCGGCTGCCGCTGTCGGGAATCGCATAGAAGGATCCTTGGCAAGACATGCCAAAATAAACTTCTCCTGCTCCTCCGACAGAGGATTCTTGATTGATACTTCATGCGGTGCCCGGGGCACATCATTCAGATGCATGCCCATGGTTGTCAGTGCATCTTTGCCCAGGAAAGGTGGCTCACCAGTGAGACATCGATAGGCAAGACAACCAAAACTGTAGATGTCCGTGCCGGGCCCAAGCTCATCGCCCCGGACCTGCTCAGGACTCATGTATAGCGGGCTGCCAAGAATGGCTCCTGTGGAAGTGAGAGACTGACCATCCTGGTCACTCTTCTCGCTGGCAAGTTTGGCAAGACCGAAGTCCACCAATTTGACAACCATCCCCTCTCCATCGGAGGTTTCATCCTTTACCAACATGACATTTGATGGTTTCACGTCCCGGTGAAGGACACCGTGCTCATGGGCGTGGGCGAGACCCTCCAGCAACTGCCTCGCTATCACGTAGAACTGCTCAAGACCCAAGCAACCTTTTTCAACCAACAAACTCTCCAGAGAAACCCCGGGGAGATGCTCCATTGTCAGGTAGTATGAACCGTCCTCTGCCCTGGCGAAATCAAAAACTTGCAAAATATTGACATGGTTGAGCCTGGCGATCGCCCTGGCTTCCTGCTGAAATCGAACCAGCCTGGACTCCATCAGCTCGGAGTTGAGAAGCTTAATCGCCACCTCTTTACCCAGCACTTCATCCCTGGCCTTGAAGACTTTACCCATGCCGCCTTCTCCCAGAATCTCCTCCAGAATAAAGCGCTGATTAAAAGTACATGGCAAGGTAAAATCTGCGTTGTCCATGTCTTCAAGAATACTATTCCTGTCCTACCATTGTCATGACGGAAAGAGTCAGTCCGTACTCCGTAGCCGTAAGAGCAATGGACCGAGGGAGAGGGCGCCCGATAAAAATCACAGGAGATTGTGTTCTAAGGCCATGATTGGGGTAGGATAATTACAACAGCCGGAGAGGATAAGTAAGGTGGCCAAAATTCTTCTAGTGGAAGACGATTTCGTACTAGCGAATACACTTTTAGATTGGCTCGAATACAAAGGTCATGAGATCGAACATATCGGAGACGGCAACGAGGCAGCAGAGAAACTGAACAGTATCGGAGAGATTGAAATCATCGTCCTGGACTGGCACCTGCCTGGAGTGAACGGCATCGATCTTTGCAAAAAATACCGGGACGCGGGTGGCTCTCTGCCGGTTCTGATGCTCACAGGCAGACATGGTTCTCAAGAAGCTTCCCAGTGCAAGGAAGCCGGAGCCAGTAAGTATTTGCCCAAACCATTCCAACTGGAAGAATTGACCCGGGAGCTGGAAGCACTCTTATCCGCGTGACTTTTAAGCTAATTGATGTATCGCACTAAACTCGGTTGAAGAAATCGCAAATTTAGAGAGGACAGGACAACGACTCAGGGAACTCAAGGATTTTCAAACAAGATGGACGGGCACCGGGCCAATTATATTGCTCGATGCAGCGAACGCCTCGTCCCCATGGAAGCGCATATTCTTCAGTTTGCTCGCAGCCCCTGGGATATCGACAACCTGAAGCAGCTGGCCGACCACTTTCATCAGATAGCAGGCTCATCGGCGGTTTATAACTTGGGAGATCTACAACCCATAGCCGAAGCCGGCGAGCGCCTCTGCATGTCGATGTACCAGGAGCAACCGGACGACATAATTGTCTACTGGCGAAATTTCCGCGAAATGATCGCCCAGATGAAGAATATTCTTGAGACAGCAGAAAAGAATCCCAACGCCCCGTCCCCAAGTCATATTCTGCACGCAGCCACCGCACCACAGACAGTATCAGTGGACAGGGACGACGTAATTGTTGTCAGCACCGACCAGAACAGACTGAGCGCTTTAACCAAAGTGCTCGAAGGTCAGGGTATGAGCGTCCGGGGCTGTTCCAGCTGGAACCAGGCGAAAGAATCCATAACTGCCAAATTCCCCGACGGTCTTTTAATCTGCGTGCCGATGACCGATGGTAATGGATACGACCTGATTCGAGGCTGCCGTTCCCTGCCGGGCGGAGAAGAAGTTTCCATCGTCTTGCTCAGCGAAGAGCAAGGCTTCCTGGATAAGATAAGTGCGATAAAGTCCGGAGCCGACGCATTTTTTGAACTGCCCATCGAAGTAGACGTCATTGTGGAAAAGCTTCGCTACCTGTTTGAACGGGGCAAGCCGGAGCGATACAGAATTCTTTCGGTGGAAGATGACCCGGACCAGGCCAAATACATCGTCAGCACCCTGGAAGATGCCGGCTATCATGTGTTGTGGCAACAAGACCCGAAGCTATTTGAAGAAGCCCTTCTCACCTTCTGCCCGGATCTAATTCTTCTTGATGTGATGATGGGAGACATAAACGGCTTCGAACTGGCCCGATTTGTAAGACAAAACGAGCGGTTCGCGGCGATTCCGATTTTATTCCTGACCACCCAGAATCAACTGGAAGCCCATATAGAATCAGCCAGAGCCGGTGGAGATGATCATCTAATCAAACCGGTCAATCCCCAGCTCCTGGTCTCGACCATAGCAGGCAAACTGGAGCGCTACCGAATTTTTCAGAAACTTCTCAAAAATGACGGTCTCACGCAAGTCCTCAACCACAGCCATTTCATGGACTTTGCCCAGCGCAGTTGCCGGGCCCGGGCCCAGCGCTTCACCCAGGTTTTGACCATTTACGACATTGATGATTTGAAGCATATCAACGAGACCTATGGCTTCGCCATCGGCGACAGGACCATCGTCTCCCTGGTGCAGATCATCAAAAAGGTCTACCGACACACAGACATAATCGGCCGTATCGGTGGCGACGAAATTGCCGTGCTTGATGATAGTCTCCCTGTTCACAATGCCGTGGAAGTGAGCAAAAGCTTGATCTCCAGATTTGCGGAAGTGCCCCACAAAGCCGGCGGACAATTCTTCAAAATGACCGTGAGCGCAGGCGTCACCGCTCTTAATCCCGACGAGAATTTCCATACACTTGTGGAACGAGCCAATCAAGCCCTTGCCGCGGCCAAACAGCAAGGCAAGAATCAAATAGTCCAGCTCTAGAGACAATTCTATTAAATCTTTCAAAGCATCCTTAACCAAAAAGGCAAAGGAATATATAGGTTGTTTATAATCGTTCCTTTGAAACTCTTTGCAATCTCTTTTGCTATTGCGTAACCCGGAGCAGCAGATGGACAAATTGACCACAGAAAGACCGGCAACGGACATAAAAACCGAAGCTATTTTCCCCCGCATGCGGATGCGAAGACTCAGATCATCTCCTGGGCTGCGCTCAATGGTCAAAGAGACCCACGTGAGAGCCGAACAACTGATCTATCCGCTCTTTCTGGTTGAAGGGAGCAAAGTCAAGAAACCGATCAGCTCTATGCCTGGTATCCACCAGCAGAGTATCGACGAAGCCCTCAAAGAGATTGAAGCGGCAGTGGACGAAGGTCTCAAGTCGATTATTCTCTTCGGTGTTCCGGAACATAAAGACACGGAAGCCACAGGAGCCTGGAGCGACGACGGCATAATTCAGACAGCCACCCGGGAGATCAAAAAGCACTTTCCCCAACTGGTTGTTGTGGCCGACACATGCCTCTGTGAGTACATGAGCCACGGTCACTGCGGCATAGTGGCCGATGGAAAGATTCTCAACGACCCCAGCGTACAGGTTCTAGCCAGATCGGCAGTCTCCCAGGCTCGAGCCGGTGCTGACATCATAGCTCCTTCGGACATGATGGACGGACGCATAGCGGCCATTCGAGAAGCCCTGGATGAAAATGGCTTCGACAACACTCCCATAATGGCTTACAGCGCCAAGTTTTCTTCCGCCATGTACGGTCCCTTTCGCGAAGCGGCCGAGTCCGCTCCCCAGTTCGGCGATCGGACAACCTACCAGATGGAGCCGGCCAATGGTCGCGAAGCGATCAGAGAGATCGAGCTGGATCTGGCCGAAGGCGCCGACATCGTCATGGTAAAACCTGCCCTGCTCTATCTTGACCTGATCAAAGAAGCCAGGGCAATCACAAACGCCCCGGTGGCTGCTTACAACGTATCCGGTGAATACTCCATGGTAAAAGCCGCTGCCGAGCGCGGATGGCTGGATGAGCGAAAAGTGGTAACCGAAACCCTGACAGCCATTACAAGAGCCGGAGCCGACCTGATAATCACCTACCACGCCCGGGATATGGCTCGCTGGCTCAAGAATTGAAGTTTAGTTGAAAGCTCCGGCCCAAGAAATTTAGCCCAAAATTAAGCCAAGAGAATAAGATTGGGATAGACAGACCGGAGAGAAGGTATATCATAGAGGTGAGAGGACACCTTTGCATGAAGACAAGCACCGCCCACCACATAAGTTTCGCCAACGCATTCGCGGACCTGTATTTAGATAAACAAAACGGCGAATTCGCCCTGGACTTTAGAAGACAGGAAGTAACAGTCTATCTAAATCACACCCAGTACCAGGCTCTGGTACTTCTAATCCAGCAAGGTATGGAAGACGAGCAATTTGTCGAGTTTCTAACCTGGGTTAAGGACCCCCTCCAGTGCGAAGATAATCAGATGTTCGAAGTATGCGGACCGGACCATATCGTCTGCATGACCTGTACCCCAAACTGTGAGCGAGTGAAGCTTACCTTTGACCTGGGTATGGCGATCGACCTTTCATTCGCCGATTTCCAGGGACTGGCCGAACTGATAAGAGAAGCCCAGGCTGATCTGGAATGGCGCCGGGAGCTATTACGCTGGAATATGTCCGATACCGGCAATGATTTTGCCACCGGCATGCAAGACTAAGTATGAAATCTAGCCGAGTACGGTTTTATTTACTCAGCGCTTAACCTCATTAATAGTTTGCAACACCGGTCGGAGCACCATATACAATAGCAAGCAACGCATAGGGACGGAGCCTTCTATACCCTATGTTCAGCGAGTTCCGAAGGAATGAACATCTAATATGTTCAAGCAAAAGCATGTTTATTTTCAAGA
>MDTD01058977.1_pt1 | contig 9996 bp, 9 predicted proteins | sample 811221 | NCBI WGS metagenome assembly MDTD01 (sample SAMN05326646, study PRJNA326480) | marine metagenome | isolation source: seawater | place: Pacific Ocean: South West | collected 2011
ATCTCCTGGTAAAGAAAATTTAAAGAATCTTTTATACCTCGAAGCAATAAGAAAGATATGGCTTTTTTTATGTTTAATGATTTTGAATATTTTTTGGAAACTAATTAAATCTAATAATTTATGAATCCCCGCTGATAAGCCTATCAATTGGCCAAGTATTAGACCTCCATATCCAGAATTTGCTAATCCAAAAATAAACTGGCTAGCAACCATAAAAAAACCTTGTTGAAAACGGGTTGTTCCAATCTTTTTTAACTCCTGTGCTCTTATAGCCAAAAAAGTTAAAAGTCTGTAAAAACCGATACAAAAAATGCCGAAAGGTATAAGCAATAGATAGTCACCCAATAAATTAAGCGTTCCGAAAGTTATATTCAGAAAATATAAAAAAAATACTATTAGCAAATAAACCAATGTAGAAAGCAATAATAAGATTATGCATAAGGTAACTATTGCTAGTTTGCCCACATAGGATTTTTCAACTACAAGAGCTGACTCATATCTCATTGTAGTTAAAGTTGAAATTACAAATGTTATAGCCATAAAAAGCCCTAAGATTCCTAATTCTTCTGGGGTGAATAATCTGGTTAAAATTGGCGCACTTCCAATAATAAGTAGCTGTGCAAATAAATTACCAGTAAAAAGTTGAGAAGCCCTTTTAATAAAACTATCTTTTTTTTGATTATTCATAGACCTTATAATTGGAAGATATCATTTATTTGCTTTCTTCCAAGTATCACCGGACTATTTCCCATATCATAATCTATTATTGCTATAGGCTTCTGACTGATATCTTCTCCATAATTTAAATCAATAGATCTATTCATAATTAATTAATTGATCTCTCTAAAATATCTTGTAATGAAAAATCTTTACTATAGTTATCTGCTCTACCTGGAGATATCATTTCTGGCATTAAAGAAAATAGCTCTTGATTTGTTAGATATTTATTTATTAAGCCTTTCATATCAACGCTTTCTAAGAATTCTAAGGTTTTATTAAGTATTTTCTTTTGTTCTTCTTTTTTTGCTAGATCAAAGTTGTCATTTATTAATGCAGGCAAAGTAAAACTAGCTGCTAAACCATGAGGTACACCATAATGGCTTGTTAAAGGATAAGAAATACTATGCGCAATAGCAGTTTTAGTTTTACTAATTGCAAGTCCACTCATTAAACTTGCGTATAACATTAATTCTCTATGCTCTATATTAGATGGATCTTTTAGAATGATTGGCAAAGATTTACATGAATAGCTCAATGATTTCCAAGCATAATTTTCGGTTTCAGGAATACTGTTTTTATTCCACATTGATTCTAAAGCTTGAGAGATCGCATCTAAACCAGGAAAAAGCGTATGTTCATAAGGTAATGTTTTGGTAAGTTCAGGGTCCAATATTGCAAATTCTGGATAAATTAAATTATCACTCACTGAATATTTTTTATTAGTTTTTTTGTCCCATACTGCTGCAAAAGGAGTAACTTCAGCACCTGTTCCTGCAGTAGTTGGCACTGCAATTAATGGAATATTAAATTCCCAACATGGTTCCAGATTATTTCTAAGAATCGTAGAAAGGCCTAACTTTGAATTATTTGGAATAGTTACTGATAAAACTTTTGCGCTATCTATGACACTACCGCCACCAATAGCAATCAAACCATTAATATTTTTTGATCTAAAAATATTAGTAAGCTCTTCAAGATCTTCAATCTCAGGATTTGGTTTTATCTCGTCATAAACAGTTAAATTAATAAATTTTTTAGATATATCCATATATCTTTCTGTGAAGCCTCTTTTTGTATTTCCTTTTGATGTTAGAAGTAGCCAATTGCCTGACAATGAATTAAGAATCTTTTCAAAACTACTAATGCCAGATTCTATCTTCACAGGATTAAAAATCTCAGAATGTTTAACTATCATCATTCACCGCATTTATAAATGAGAACTTATTCTCTTCAGGTGTTTCTGAAGGCCTTCCAAGATTCTTTCTGGAGCCCTTTTTTATAAATATTTCAAAAAATATAGGTCCTTCTTTGTCCTTGATCTCCTGCCAGCTTGAATTAATCTCTTCTATATTTGATGCTTTGTAATAAGAGCTATAATTTGATGATTTGCTTAATTCAAGAAAATTGATTTGATCTGCAGCTGTTGGTTGGCCCCCAACAGATTCATGAGCTGCATTATTTAATAAGATATGAATTAAATTTTTAGGCTTAATCTGTCCGATAATAGGCAATGATCCTAAATGCATTAACATAGAACCATCTCCATCTAAACAAATTACCCTTTTGTCTGGCTTGCTTAAGGCTAGCCCTAATGCGGTTGAAGAGGTGTGCCCCATTGAGCCAACCATAAGAAAATCTCTTTGTTTTTCTTTTCTATTATTTCTTAATTCAAAAATCTCTCTTGAAGTTTTTCCAGTTGTAGAAACAATCAGATCACTCTTACAAAGATCAAGAATACAATTTAAAGCTTCTTCTCTTTTTAAGTCTGATAGATCCTCTTTCTTATTTTTAACTTTATATTCTTCAAAAGTATCTTTCTTTATTAAGATAGCAACTGGCGCATTAGTATTTTTTATTTCATTTACTGTATTTTCTATCTTCTCCTTATAATTACTTCTATTTCCAATAATATGATATGGAATATCTAGTAATTTCAATTGTTCTTCAGTAATGCTGCCCTGCTTTAAATGTTGAGGCTCATCACTTATACCTGGCTGCCCTCTCCAACCAATAATTAAAAGAAGTGGGATCTTGTAGACTTTTGCATCAGTCAGCGATGTTAAAGGATTAATTGCATTTCCTAATCCTGAATTCTGTAAATATACAATAGGGATTTTATTTGTACCTAAATTATATCCAGCTGCAATTGCTATTGCATTTCCCTCATTGGCTGAAATTATATGATTATTCTTATCAGAAAAGTCATGCACATATGCACAAAAACTTGCTAAAAGTGAATCTGGGACTCCACAATAAAAATCAAGCTCATTTTTTTTTAATTCTTCATAGAAATCACTTGGCTTAATCATATAAATTTTACATCTATTTTGTTCCAGGTATAAGCTCCAATATATCTTTTATGGGCAGCATATCCTTATCACATTCAGCTGATCTTTTGTTTTTTAAAATTGATTCTGCCGTTTTCTTCATTGCAGGATATGCGCTTCTAAGAAGTTGATTGGCGTAAATAATAATATTTACTCCGTAATCCTTGAGCTCATCTTCAGTTACGGTATTGAAGCTTGATGGAACTACCACAAGTGTTTTTTTATTTTTTATCTTGCTATATTTTTTACAAAATTCAAAGATTTCTGATGGGTCTTTCTTTCTGCTATGAATCATGATTCCATCAGCGCCTGCATCTAAATATGCTTTTGCTCTTTTGATTGCATCATCAAGTCCTTTTTCTAAAATTAAGCTTTCAATTCTGGCAATAATCATAAAATCAGTTGTTGTTTGTGCATGTTTGCCAGCCTTAATTTTTTCTGAAAAATTTTCAATAGTATCTTGTGTCTGAGCAACTTCTGTTCCTAAAAGAGAATTTTTCTTTAATCCAGTTTTATCTTCAATTATTGCTGCAGAAATACCAATTCTTTCAAGAGTTTTTATAGTGAATTTAAAATGCTCAATCTGTCCTCCTGTATCGGCATCATAAATGATAGGTTTTGTTGTAACTTCTAATATTTGATTCAAAGTTGAAACTCTAGAAGAAACATCTACAGCTTCAATATCTGGTTTTCCTTTAGCAGTAGAGTCTGTAAGACTGCTTGCCCACATTCCGTCAAATTCACTTCTGCCCTCAGAATTCTCAATACTACAATTTTCTACTATCAATGCACTTAGAGCATTATGAATATCTAAGAATCTTATTGATTCTTTAACATCAAGCATACGTCTAAGTGACTTAAGTCTTACTTCAGGTGTTGTTCCTATCTCTTTGAGTGCATTATTTAATTTTGTTGATGAAATATTCTCTGTATAGGGAATTTCTATCAATTCTCCGCCCCATTCTTTCAAAGTTTTTATGACATTATTTCGAGTTTCTTTTTGAACTCCAGATTTCCAATCATCTCCATGAACTACAAAATCAGGCTTTAATTTCTTTAGATTCGGTATATAGTCAAGGGTCTTTTGTGGGATTACTTTGTTAACTCCTTTTATATTCTCTATTATTTCGCATCTTTGTGAGTATTCCATAAACGGAATTCTTTTATAAGAAGCTATAGCTTCATCAGTTAAAAGACCAATAGTAACTTCGCCTAATTCGCGAGCTTTTTTGATTATATTAAGATGGCCTGGATGAATTAAATCAGCGCTCATGCCAACATATACATTTTTTTCCATAAATTGTTATCTCTAACCTTACATTTTAGGTTTTTTTAGAGCTAAAATCTTTAATTGAATCAACTACATAATGCATTTGAGCATCTGTTAATTCAGGGTAAATAGGTATTGATAGTATTTGTGATTGATTTTTATAAGCATTAGGAAAATCATTCTTAGAATGCTTGAATCTGCTATAAGCTGGAAGGAATGGTAGAGCTATCGGATAATTTATTACTGTTGCTATATTTTTAGATTTCAAATGGTGTGTAAGGTTATCCCGATTTCTATGCTTGATTACATATAAATGCCAAACATGTTCAGAATCATCAATGACAAAAGGTCTCGTTACTTCTGGTAGATTTTCTAATAATTCATGGTATTTTCTAGCTCTTTCTTGTCTAGCTGATGTCCAATTTCGAAGGTAAGGTAATTTTTTGCTTAAAATAGCTGCTTGAAGGCCATCCATTCTGCTATTAATCCCTTCAATTTTGTGATCTCCTTTTTTTAACCCGCCATGTCTTGCAAAAGAAGCCATCTTATTAGCTAATTCATCATTATTAGTTACAATTGCTCCAGCATCACCCATTGCTCCAAGGTTCTTTCCTGGGTAGAAAGAAAAGGTTGCGATATCACCAAAAGTTCCTACTTGCTTATTTTTATACTTGGCATAATGTGCTTGAGCACAGTCTTCTAAGACCCAAAGATTGTATTTTTTTGAAAGATCCATAATTGAATCCATATCAGCTGGCTGTCCATATAGATGAACAGGGATAATACCTACAGTATTCTTTGTAATTTTTGATTCAATCTGATCTACGTCGATATTGAAAGTATCTATTTTAGTATCACAAAAAACGACCTTACCTCCTGCTTGTGTAATTGTCTCAGTGGTGGATATCCAAGAATGAGCAGGAGCAATAACTTCATCTCCTGGATTTAGGTTTAGTGATTTCATTGCTATGTAAAGAGCATCAGTACCATTTGCACATGAAATACAGTGTTTTGAATCCATTGCTTTTGCAAACATTTCTTCAAACTTGTCCACATAAGGGCCCCTAATAAATAAAGATTTATCTATCACTTCCTTTATAACTTGGTCAATTTCATCTTTTATGCTCTGATATTGAGCATTTAAATCAACAAATGGAACTTTCATATTATTTATAATTTTCGAATTAATTTTGCTGGGTTTCCTGCATATATTCCTGATGAATCTATATCTTTTGTTACAACTGAACCTGCTCCAATCACAACATCATTACAAATCTTAACAGGCAGTATAGTTGAATTACTTCCTATAGATACATTGTCACCTACAAAAGTCTCTTTCCATAAATCTTTATTTCCGCCAGCAGGTCCTCCTGAAGAAAATGAATCATTAATAAACATAACTCCATGACCTATAAAACAATCCTTACCTATTTCAACTAATTCACAAATAAAAGAATGCGATTGAATCTTTGTTCTTTCGCCTACAGTGACTTCTTTTTGAATCTCAACAAAAGGCCCTATGAACACATCCTTGCCTATTTTGCATCCATAAATATTAACTGGTCTTACGATTGTTACATTTTCTTTAATTTCTGCATTAATTATTCCAGAATTTTTTAAAATTGGTGATTTCACGATTTTATTCCTAGTTTACAGTGTTTTGGCATAGAACCTAGATTAAATTCTTTTCCTGTTTCTATGGATTCATAGATTGCATTAATTAATTCAATACTCTTTCTTCCTTCATGACCATCAATAAGATGTTTTCTATTGTTCTCAATACAGTCAACTATGTGATCATAGTATGCTTTATGACCATAGCCATAATCATTAGGAGGATTAACAGAGTATTTTTGCAACATCATTTTATCCTCTGAGGATACATCTGAAAAATTCCAAGTTTCCATTTTATTGGCCGCAAAACCACCAATAACTACGGATCCTTTTTCTCCCATTACTGATAGCGAACCCTCTAAATCAGTAGGTCTAGTAGCTGTTGTTGCTTCTACAATCCCTAGAGCACCATTTTTAAATTTTATGCTCACTACAGCCGTATCTTCTGCTTCAATATTGGCTAATGCTCTGGTACTGTAAGCAAATACACTTACAACTTCACCAAACATCCATTCTAAAAGATCAATATGATGGCTAGCTTGATTTGTTAAAACTCCTCCATCCATTTCCCAAGTACCTCTCCATGGGTTTGCATCATAATATTCTTGTTTTCTGCACCATCTGATTCTTACAGTGCCTAATATTAGTTTTCCAAACCTGCCTTTTTCTAAAGCTTCATGTAATTTCATGATTGGAACATTAAATCTATTTTGTTTGACTACAAATAATTTAATATTTGCGTTCTTACAGTCTTCAATCATTTTATCTGCATCAGATAAGCTTAGAGCCATTGGTTTTTCAACAACGATATCTTTTCCATATTTAGCAAGAGCACTTACATCTTTTGCATGATTGCCACTTGCAGTTAAAACCACAACAATATCAATTTTCACATTAGAAGATTGCATCATTTCATGCATATCTAGAAAGTAAGGAACCGAGAATTCTTCTGATATAGATTTTGCATTTTCCTCAACAACATCACATACAGCAACAAGCTTTGCTCCTTTAATCTGATCATTGCCAAGAAGATTTGAATGGCGTTTAGCTATTTTTCCGCAACCGACTAATGCAAAATTTAACATGGTTTTAAAATTTCTCTAATTCAAGATTTAAATTAAGTCCTATTCCTGTTTCTTAGAATATTAATAAACAATACAAACATCAAAGAAGCAAAGAAACCAAGAATAGATACAGAAATAAAAATCAAAAAACTTTTAGGGTCTGATTTCTCTTCTGGGACAAAAGGAGGATCTATTATATTAAACACATATTGAGGGTTAGTTTTAGCTAACATTCTTTTATTCGTTTGTTCTTGTATTAGAGAGTAAAATAAAGTCTTCAATTCATTTGTATCAGTATCTTTCAATTCTTCCTGCAAGTATTCTATTGCCTTAGTAGAACTAGCCATATCTCTATTACGAACCTCTGCATCTAAATCTTCTAAGACCCAGTTTAATAACTGGTATGCAATTGTAGGTGAATAATGCCTAATCTTAATAGTAATGAAGTTAGTTTTATTATCTTTTGATATGCTGAGAATATCTTTATTCCACTCTTCATTCATTTCTTTAATGAAAGGCTTATTTTTTAGCCAACTATCTGATTCAGGATCGTATAAATTCTCTCTATATATCAATAAATCTTTTTCTTCATTCCAGCCTTTTGTAGCAAATAACGTCGGTAAGAGAGATCTTTCTTCCATAATATTGATAAAAAATGAGCGAGATTGAAGAATCTCAATAGCAAGATCTGTCTTGGAAATAGATTGATCGCCCAAATCAATACCTGCAAGACCTGCTAAACCTCCATAACCAGCAGCGATTCGATTTGTAAAATTATTGGAGTCTACAGGAGCAAGAAGAGCTGAAGATGTAAATTTAACTGGTAAAAATAAAATTGTAACAAGTGAAATCAATGAAAAAAATGCAGTAATTCCAACTATATGTAGCTTATAGCTCCAAAAAATAGAGAATAATCTAAAAACATCAATTTCATTCTGCGCTAAATCTTCATTATCAACTTTAATATGATCCATAAATATACTTTTTTACAATATTACCAATAACCTTATTAATAAAGAATATTACACTATATGAGGGTTTAAATCTAAGAAATTATATCAAAGTGAAAAAACGAAAATTGGTGCCCAGGGCCGGACTTGAACCGGCACGAAGTTTCCTTCGAGGGATTTTAAGTCCCTTGTGTCTACCAATTTCACCACCTGGGCAAAGAAGCATCAAATTTTATCATCAAATGAAACATTCTGTTCTTTTTCTCTTTCATCGAGATCATCATAGTTGCTTCTAATTTCATTATTAGTTTTTATTGCAGCTTTTAATATGCTTAATTCTTTATTAATTATTTCTGCATATTTTAAAAGAGCAAGGCTATCTTTAGGGAAACATGCCCCTCCGAAACCAAACCTACCATCATGTCCTGGAACATTCATATGACTTTTACCAATTCTGTCATCTAAAGAAATAGTTGAAATTACAGATTCCCAAGAATCATTTGAATCGATATTTTTAAATAGCTCATATACTTCATTAAAAAATATTACTTTGGTTGCCAGAAAAGTATTTATTGAATATTTAATTAAAGAGGCAGATGAAATATCTAGAAAAATATGCTCCTTTGTCTTGCATCTTGAATGATATAAATAATGCTTAGAAACTTTAAAAGCTGTATTTCTATCTCCACCAAAAATAATCATTTTAGAATTAACAAAATCTTCATTTGCATGTTTTTCTCTTAAAAACTCTGGATTGTAAATTATTTTGTTATTTAGTTTTTCTAACTTTTCTAATACTGAAGGTAAGACAGTACTTTTTATAACTATTATGCTTTTGGGACATTTTTTAGTTACCTCTTCAACTGCAGATTCAATAATGCTTGAATCTTGAGTTCCATCATTGCCCATAGGTGTTGGTACACAAATAAAAGTAAGCTTCGGATTAAATTTTGAAAGATCATCTATATTTGTATTGTATAGAGGGTCAACAATGAATTTTTCTACCCTTTTATTAAATCCCCAATCAGTAGCTTTGCCTACAAAACCATGACCTACTATTCCTAATTTTAATGTTTTAAAAATTCTCATAATCTTTATGCCAATCTAAAAATATTTTAATGCCGTCTTCAAAAGCTGTCTTAGGATTATATCCTAAGATGCTTTTAGATTTCGTAAGATCTGCGTGGGTATAAAGCAACTCATTAGAGACTTCAATATCTCTTATAATTCCTTCAATATTTAAGTGATTTTGCAGAGTTTTTAAAAGATCCGATGTTAGGATTGGTTTGTCATTACCAATATTAAATAATTCATTTTTAATTTGTTTATCAGAATTCATTAAAAAATCTATGGATTTGATTATTCCATCTATAGCATCATCAATAAAAGTCATATCTCTTGCCATAGAACCATTGTTATGAAGTTCGATTGGATGTCCTTTTTTTAAGGACTCAGTAAAAGAGAAATAAGCCATGTCTGGTCTACCAAATGGGCCATAAACAGAAAAAAATCTAAGTCCTATACAGTCTGTTCTGGAATTTAATTTTTCTATATATTCTTCATTGAATAATTTTGTTTCTCCATATAAAGATTTTGGTTTTAAATCTGTATCATTTTCAGAAAATAATTGGGAAGAAGAATCATCATAAACTGAGCTGCTAGATGCATAAATTAATTTTTCAATAGAATGTTCTATGCAGTAATCTATAACCTTTTTAAAACCATCTACATTAGAATGTTGGTAATTGGCTTTTTTCTCTTCAGGTACTCTTACTCCTGCTTGAGCAGCAAGATTTATAATTAAGTCGAAATTATTATTTAAAGAACTTATTTGATTAATATCTAGTTCATTAAATTCAAAATTCTTTGAGTTAAGTATTGAGAGCCTACTTTTTTTTAGGTCTGTATCGTAATAATCATTGATATTATCAATCCCAACTATTTCATGGCCATCGAGGATAAGTCTTTTAGCTAAATGAAAGCCTATAAATCCAGCTACGCCCGTGATTAAAATTTTCATAACCTGGAGGCTGAGAACGGAATCGAACCGA
>MDTD01126888.1_pt1 | contig 9996 bp, 11 predicted proteins | sample 811221 | NCBI WGS metagenome assembly MDTD01 (sample SAMN05326646, study PRJNA326480) | marine metagenome | isolation source: seawater | place: Pacific Ocean: South West | collected 2011
CATGCAGTTTTCAAGTTTCCAAGAATTTATCGAGATGGGTGGGTATGCGTTCAACGTGTGGTCTGTCTACGGCATGTTCATCATCTTTTTAGCGATTAATCTGTATGGACCTTTGCGCAAGAACAAGCAAATTATCCGAGACCTCAAGCGCCGCTATGCAATCAATTCGCAAGTCCAGCCAATGTCTGTTGGATCTGACACGTATTCGCCACGCGGTTCTGAAGTCAGTGAGGAGGATAGGGCATGAAAGCTCATCGTCGTAAGCGCTTGGGGGCCATCATGTTCATAGCCGGGGGCCTCAGTATTACCGTAGGTCTTACTTTGTATGCCTTGAGCCAAAATATCGACCTGTTCTACACGCCAACACAAGTCGCTCAAGGAGAAGTGAATGCGGGTCAGCGGATTAGAATTGGCGGGATGGTGCGCGAAGGCTCGGTGCAATCAGCTGTGGATAGCCTGGTTGTGCGGTTCGTGGCAACCGATTTCGTTAACGATGTTCCAATCTACCATGAGGGCATACTCCCTGATCTATTTCGTGAAGGCCAAGGCATCGTTGTCGAAGGGAGTCTGGATAATGCTGGCGTATTTCAAGCGTCGCGAGTTCTGGCGAAGCACGATGAAAATTACATGTCACCAGAAGTTAAGGCGGCTCTGGACGCTGCCGGTACGTCTGCTGATGTTGTCGTCACACGACCCGGAACATAAGGACTGATAGTATGATTCCTGAACTGGGCTCTTTCTCCTTGATTCTTGCACTTTGTTTGAGTGCCCTCTTGGGCATTCTGCCTATTGCAGGAGCTCATCTCAATAATCATGTGTGGATCAGCATGGCCCGTCCGCTAACCGCGGGTGTTTTTGTTTTTCTCGGGTTAGCAATATCGGCGTTGGCTTACGCATTCGTAACCGATGACTTCTCGGTATCGTTTGTCGCCCAACATTCTAATACGCTGCTGCCCATGCGTTACAAGTTTACCGCGGTCTGGGGTGGCCACGAAGGCTCATTTTTGCTTTGGACGTTTATGCTGGCCGGGTGGATGTTGTCAGTCGGGATATTCAGCAAAAGTATGCCACAGGAATTTGTGGCGCGTGTACTTGGTGTGCTTGGAATCCTGATCTTTGGCTACATTTTATTCATGCTGGCGACTTCCAATCCGTTTGATCGAATTGTGCCCTTACCGCCGTCTGATGGTGCTGATCTGAATTCTGCTTTACAGGATATTGGCTTCATATTGCATCCGCCAACCCTTTACATGGGATATGTCGGTTTCTCTGTCGTCTTCGCCTTTGCTATTGCAGCACTCCTGAGTGGTCGGATGGATGCTGCCTGGGCGCGCTGGTCTCGCCCATGGGCCAATGTGTCGTGGGCAATATTGACCGTTGGAATCGCTCTTGGCAGCTGGTGGGCTTATTATGAGCTGGGTTGGGGGGGATGGTGGGCATGGGACCCCGTTGAAAACCCGCCAATGATCACTTGGCTTTTCGGTACGGCGTTGATTCACTCTCTGGCCGTGACCGAGAAGCGAGGTATGTTTAAGAGCTGGACCATTTTGCTGGCTATCTTGGCTTTTTCTGGCAGTCTGTTGGGAACCTTTATCACGCGCTCCGGTCTGCTGACCTCAGTTCATGCGTTTGCCAGTGACCCTTCAAGAGGATTTTTTATTCTTGGCATACTTGGCATCTCAATTGGGGGCTCCCTACTTCTATATGCGCTGCGAGCCCCGTTGATGAAGGGCAGTTTCGGTTTCGAATATACCTCGCGCGAGTTCTTTCTGCTGGTAAATAACGTGATTTTGGTAGTGTCGGCAGCTTCGATCTTTTTGGGGACTCTTTTTCCGATGGTCTATCAGGCCGTCACTGACGATCTGATCAGTATCGGGCCTCCTTACTTCAACACTATATTCGTGCCCTTGATGATGTTGCTGTTTGTTTTTGTCGGTATCGGCCCATTAAGTCGTTGGAAAAGAACTTCTTCGGCTTATCTCGCGGCGCAACTTGGCAAGGTCTTGTTCGCCAGCCTAGTGATAGGGCTAGTCGTTCCGTTAGTTGTGCTGGCCAAGTTTTCCGTAGCAGCGACAATCACGTTGATACTTGCCAGTTGGATTGTCTTTGCCATAAGCAAAGATGTCCGCAGCAAGATTGCCAACAAACGATCAACGGTCGACGGTCTTAAATCCTTGAGTTTGAGTTATTACGGCATGGCATTAGCCCACATTGGGATTGCTGTCATGCTTATTGGTGCTGCTTTGACCAGTTACTTCTCTGAGGAGAGGAGTGTGCTACTAAACCCCGGAGAAACTGTAGAACTTAGTGGATATGTTTTCACTCTTGAGGGAAGCGAGCGTATTGAAGGACCGAATTATATTGGCGATGAGGCGGAACTCACCGTTTTCAAAGGTGGTGAGTTGCTCACCATGTTACATCCACAGCGCCGTCTCTACCTCGCTAGTGGCACGCCGTCGACCGAGATGGCCATAGACGCAGGCTTTCTCCGTGACCTATTTGTCACACTGGGTGAGGAAAAAGGAGCTGGAGCCTGGTCAATGACCTTGTACGTTAAACCATTCGTGCGTTGGATTTGGCTTGGTGCCATATTTATGGCCCTCGGGGGCACTCTCGCTGCTGGAGACAAACGTTACCGCCGACTTCGCGGAAAGGCAGCAGAGAAATCTGGTCGGGGGTCTGATGCACTTGCCTCAGCAGAATTGCAGCCGGCTTCATAGACATCCAGTATACTGAAGATGTGTTTTTTTGAGAAAGGATCAGTATGGGCAGGTTAGCCTTTTTCTTGCCGGTCGCAAGCTTCTTAGCTTTGTCGTTACTGCTGTGGCGAGGTCTTTTCCTCGATCCCAAAGAGCTTCCGTCAATGCTTATTGACAAGCCCATGCCGAACTTTCAGCTTCCGACAGTGGATGGAGACGTTATATCCAACGCCAATCTGCCCGACCAGATTTTTCTTCTAAACGTCTGGGGCAGCTATTGCTTGCCATGCCTAGTGGAAAATCCTACCTTTATGCGTTTATCTGAGGAGGGGACGATACCGGTAGTCGGAGTGAATTACAAAGACCAGTCAGAGCTCGCCAAAAGTTGGCTTGAGACCAACGGAAACCCATTTGTGTTCAGCATTGAGGATCAAAACGGCAGGGTCGGCATAGATCTCGGAGTCTATGGGGCTCCCGAGACCTACCTGGTCGATTCTGAAGGAGTGATCCGATACCGACACGTCAGTGTTTTGGATGAGACAGTGTGGGCTGAAGAATTTTTGCCCGCAATTGCTGAACTGCAAGCGGAAGAGCGCTGATGTCGCCGACTATAACTCTGATTTCCCGCTCGACTGCGGTTTGTTGGGCTCTGCTTTTGGTTGCCTGGGCTGGCGCGTTACCTCCGGCTCTTGCTCAAGTCGATACCTTTGAATTCGAAACTGTGGAGCAGCAACAGAGGTTCCGACGATTGTCCGATGAACTTCGGTGCCCCATGTGCCAGAACACTAACCTTACCGGGTCCAGTGGTGGGGTTGCGGAGGATCTCAGGCGCGAAATCCATCGCATGATTGTGGAAGGTATGACCAATAAAGAGATTGAGCAATTTATGTTTGAGCGTTATGGAGACTTCATTTTCTACAAGCCGCGCTTGCGCGTGGAAACACTACTTCTCTGGTTTGGGCCGCTTATCTTTTTGGTAGTTGGTGGCGCTTCTGCGCTCGCGATTTCGAGCAGAGCTCAAAAAAAAGAACGACAGAAGCCGGAGTTGGATGACGCGCAGCGCGAGAGGTTGCAGGCTTTACTTAAGGCCAAGGGCTAGCTGGCCCGGTTCAAGGATTTCAACGTGTTTTGGATTGGCACCGTCGGACTGTTTCTACTCTCTGTGCTGTTTGTTCTAGGCCCGCTATGGTTTCGCGCAAGAATTCAGTCGGAGAATTCAGATGAACTGCGTAAGCAGGCCAACATCGCGCTTTTCCAAGAGCGCAGCGACGAACTCGAAGCAGAGTTCTCAGCCGGTAATTTAGATCAACAACAGTTCGACCTCTTGCTGTCTGAACTGCAGTTGGGATTACTAGAAGATATCGAACTGAATGAAAAACCTGCATCTCCCGCAAACACGTCTCAGAGTGCAAGCGCTAGTAACCGAGGAGCCCTAAAGTCTCTTACTACTTTGACCTACTTGATGCCCTTGATCTTTGTGTTGGCATTGCCTGTTTTAGCTTATGGGCTTTATAGCTATTGGGGTTACATCGATGATGTGCAGGTTATGGATTTGTTCCAGCGCACAGCCGACAATCGCGGGAACAGCAGTGAAACCCGTGAACTAATTATAGCGCTCGGAGAGTTGGCGCAAGCAAATCCCGACATGCCGTGGGCATTTTACTTCCTTGCTGAGAATTTTGCGGCAGTGGGCTTGCTTGAGGAAGCACAGATTGCCTACCAGAAAGCTGCAGATTTGCTCGATGCAACGCCTGAGAAGGCGCTGGTGTTGGGACGAATAGCAATGGCCATGTACATTAACTCCGAGTTTAATTTTGACACTCGAGTAAGGGCGTTGGTAGATGAAGCCAGAGCAATCAATCCGAATGAGATGTCGGTATTGCAATTATTGGCGGCAGATGCAGAGCAAAGAGAAGACTACTCGGATGCTATCGGTTACTGGCGATTAATGATCCAGGTCAACCCTAACGGTGAATTTGCTGAAGAACTGAGGTTCAGAATTGCAGCCGCACAAGAAATCCTTGCCGAGCGTGACGGAAGCGGAGCCGGTCCACAGATAAATGTCGCACTCAGTCTATCTCCAGAAGTTGCACTTGATCCTGACCTTAGGGTCTTCTTGGCCGTTCGTAACGCAGAGCAAGATGGTTTGCCACCATTGGCTGCAGTGGACACTACTGTCAGCGCGTTACCAACGTCTTTTTTACTCGATAATACCTCGGCCGTAGGGCCTTATAATCTGTCTTCAGCTGAGTCGGTTTACGTAACCGCTATGGTGTCTTTGAGAGGTGTGGCGACGCCAAGCCCCGGCGATTATCGTGTTGAATCTGGAATGCTCGCGCTTAATGCTGATGCGCAGGTGGCTTTGGAATTAGTGCTATCTGAACGATTACCCTGATATCCAGTAGACTAATTTGCACTAATGTATTTGCCGGAGTTTATTGCTATCGCCATTGCGCACCTCTTAGCGGTGGCTTCCCCCGGACCAGATTTTACCGTTGTCCTCAAGCAAAGTGTGACAGGCGGAATACGATTAGGCATCTTGACCAGCGTTGGTGTAGGAGTGGGGGTACTCATTCATGTCAGCTACTGTCTGCTCGGGATATCTATATTGTTCGCGCAGTCAAATATGCTGCTGACTGGCATGAAATATGTGGCGGCGTCTTATTTAGCTTATTTGGGCATCCAGTCCCTGATGACTGCAGGTCGGCAGTGGCCTGAAGCTGAGAGCGCTGGTACACGCGCCACGTCATTAACACAGGCGTTCTGCTCGGGACTTCTGACAAATGCGCTCAACCCAAAGGCCACTCTGTTCTTTCTGGCGTTGTTTGCAGGAGTGATTGATAGTGAAACCCCCGCCAGAATTCAGCTTTACTATGGGCTTTATATGTCGATGGCCACTATTCTCTGGTTTGTGTTTCTTTCGGTTTTAGCGGGAAACAAGCAAGTTCGTCAACTGATTCTTCGATTTGGTACATTATTTGAGCGTGGTATTGGCGCGGTCTTGCTGCTGCTAGCTGCGCAAATCATGCTGGTCAATATTTGACTGGCTTTCACTGTTTTCTGGGCTTACCCAACTTTGTCTGTCTGCGGTATAGTACACGCCATGAGAGACAGTGCTTTTCCAGCAAAATTGATCGACAAGTTCGGACGTCATGTAGACTACATTCGTCTGTCGGTTACAGACCGATGTGACTTTCGATGTGTTTATTGCATGACCGAAGAAATGACGTTTATGCCGCGTAAAGAAGTTCTTTCTCTTGAAGAGCTTTATCAGGTTGCAAAGGCATTCACTGAATTGGGTGTAAAAAAAATTCGCCTCACCGGCGGCGAACCACTTGTACGAACTGACGTCATGGCCCTGATAAATAAGTTGGGTGCTCTTCCTGGCTTGCAAGAGCTTCTACTTACGACTAACGGATCTCAGCTGACTACCTTTGCTGAACGCTTGAAGAAAGCCGGGGTTACTCGAATCAACATCAGCATTGACAGTTTAAAGGCTGATCGATTTCGGCGCATTTCTCGAGTAGGAAAGCTTGACAAGGTTTTAGCAGGAATTGATTCGGCTATTGCTCATGGCTTTGAGCGCATAAGGCTCAATTCGGTGGTGATGAGGGGTTACAACGACGACGAAGTGCTGGCACTCACAGGCTATGCGTTGGATCGAAACCTTGATATCGCATTTATTGAGGAAATGCCTCTTGGTGAAGCGTCAGATCATTCGCGAGAAGACACCACATGCAGTAATGCTTGGGTTCGCGCACAAATAGAGAAGAAATATCATTTAGTAGACAGCACAACTCGCACCGCTGGGCCTTCAAGATATGTTCAGGTCACGGGTTCTCGCAGTCGCATCGGGTTTATTTCGCCGGTTACTCACAATTTTTGTGAAGACTGCAATCGTGTGCGCATTACCGTTGAGGGCAGGTTGCTGCTTTGCCTAGGTAATGAGCATTCAGTTGATCTGCGAGCTATATTGCGAGACGCTTCAAAGGATATGAATGATTTAAAGGATGCCTTGGTGGCGTCCATGGATATCAAACCTGAGCGTCACTACTTCTATGACAGAGATCATGTGCAGCCGGTCAGGCTTATGAATATGACGGGGGGCTAGTGTGAGTGATACCAAAATAGCCCTTCCACTTGCAGTTGTTACAGTCTCTGATACCAGAAATGAGGCGTCAGATAAGTCTGGCAGGGTGCTGGCAGATTGTCTGGAGAAAGCAGGGCACAGGCTTCATAGCAAGCGGATAATTAAGGATGATATTTATCAACTGCGTGCCGAGGTCTCGTGCCTTATTGCGGAGCCCGAGGTGAAGGGGATTTTGATGACAGGTGGCACGGGTTTTACCGATAGGGACAATACCCAGAAAGCAATTCAGCCTTTGCTGGAGAAGAAGATTGAAGGGTTTGGCGAATTGTTTCGTCATTTGTCCTATGAAGAAATCGGCACATCGACGATTCAGTCCCGCGTATTTGCGGGCTTATCAAACCGCACGATTGTATTTTGTTTGCCCGGCTCCCCGGGGGCTTGCCGCACAGGGTGGGAAGACATTATTCAATACCAACTGGACAGCACACACCGTCCCTGCAACTTCGTGGACAAGCTCGTTGCAGACTGAGTTGCTTGTCGTGATAAACACTCTAATCGGTTCAGCAGATTTGGATGCCTATGTATCAGTGTGCTAGGCATGGCGCAGCGAGGGGCCGGTTGAGATTTTCCGAGCTTTGGGTCTGGGTGGCGGCAGAGAGTATCTATTGAGTTTGATTTTTTAGTGCCAAAGCGAAAGCACCGACTCAAGCATGGTCTCTCAAGTCGGCATGCAGCTATTGCTTTTTTGACTGCCAGGGCATGGCATTTCCTTGTGGCTTTGTGCTTCAGACAGCGGCAAATAGAATTGCAGCTGGCACAGCCAGCGCCGCAACTACGATCGCTACGCTAATCACGGCTGCTTCTGCAACAGGCCGTGCTTCCTTGAGAATCCTACTCATAAATTTCTCCTTCAACGCTTAGGGGGGATGACATGGTTCGCTCTTCTTTAAAAGCGGGGCGTATTGTAACATAAGAAGTCCAGCAAAGTAACAAAGATGTGTAATAATTTCACATTTGTTGAGAATGAAATGAAATGGGTAATCTGTGGTCGATATTCTTTAAAATTAAGTCTTAACATCAACTTACACAGTGCTGCTGACTCTTTTTAAGGCCTCTGGGTTGTCTGATAAACCGATCTCATGCCGCCGTTTTTGAAGATCTTCAATAATCTGATTTTTCGGGCAAAACTTACGTTACTAAATGTAACAAAATCAAGTTGATTTTTTCTGACAGTAATCTGACATCATTACAGGTATAAGCGCATTCCGGGTTTCAAGGGACGTTTTCGGCTTGCTCGGAAGTGAACTGGACGTAAAATACAGTCTCGGTTTAACGCTTGGAGAACCCAGCAGCGAAGTGTTAAGAGTAATCACATTCAATTGCAATGGCGTACGAGCTACCGCGAGAAAGGGCTTTTTTGACTGGCTCGCCCACGCGAATGCGGATGTGGTCTGCCTACAGGAGACTAAGGCACAGGAATGTCAACTGGCTGATCCAATTTTTCGGCCTCGAGGTTACCATTGCTTCTATTTTGATGCGGAGAAAAAGGGATATGCTGGCACGGCGCTATTTTCTCGGAAAAAGCCGCTTAAGATAATCAGAGGTACTGGATTCCCAATAACAGATACCGAGGGACGTTATATCCAGGCAGATTTCTCTGGTCTGAGCATTGCATCGCTTTACCTGCCGTCGGGCTCTTCTGGGCCTGAACGACAGGAGCGGAAGTTAGCCTTCATGAATCATTTTGAGGATCACATGCGCTGTTTGCTTCGAAAGCATCATGAATACATAATTTGCGCTGACTGGAACATTTGTCACAGGCAAATTGATCTAAGAAATTGGCGCTCGAACCAAAATCATTCGGGGTTTCTCCCAGAGGAGCGGGCTTGGCTCGACAACCTGTTCGACGAAGTAGGCTGGAGTGATGCTTTTAGACTAGTAAATCAGGAAGCGGATCAATATTCCTGGTGGTCAAATCGTGGCCAAGCTCGCGCTAAGAACGTGGGCTGGCGCCTAGACTATCAGCTGATAACTCCAGGTTTGCGTTCGTTCGTGTTGGGTGCGGAGATTTACACAGCACAGAATTTCTCAGACCACGCTCCGGTGATAATTGACTATGCTGACACTGCAGGAAAGAAACACAGGAACTAATTCATGAAAAAAATCGCACTAGCCTGTCTGTTCTTTTTGCCCTTTTTTCTTAATGCGCAGCCACTGGTCGCTGTCATAGAGACTGAGCGAGGGATTATGAAAGCAGAGTTGAATGATCGCGCTGCTCCCACTACAGTAGCGAATTTCGTGAACCTCGCCTTGAGGGGCTTTTACGATGGTTTGATTTTTCATCGGGTGGAACGAAATTTCATGGCTCAGGGCGGAGATCCGAGAGGGGATGGGACAGGAGGACCAGGTTACAAGTTTGCAGGCGAACTGTTGTTGAAGCATAACAGACAGGGCGTACTCTCCATGGCAAATTCAGGCCCCGGTACCGACGGAAGCCAGTTCTTTATTACTCACCTTGCCGCCCCTCATCTCGATGGCAAGCATTCAGTTTTCGGACGCGTTATTGAAGGGTTGCCGATCGTTCTACAAATTAGACGTAGGGACAAGATAAAAAGAATCACTGTTGAAGGGGATCCCAGCGAATTGTTCAGGCGTCGTGATCGTCAGCTTGCTGAATGGAATGCTGTTCTTGATCAGCAGTTTACCGGCCTCAGACCTGCTTTTTCCGCGCGGTAATCGACGAGATTACTCGACTGTCTTTACTCTTTTTCGCAGACGGTCAAGTTTTTCAACGGAAGATGGTGATGCGCAAGCGATTATGGAGGTAGAGTAGGTTTCCCAGTTGTATCTCCGTGCGTTTTGTCTTTATCGGTGTCATCAGTTTCAATGAACCTCGCAAGCAGCGGCATCTGACCGAGCAAGAAGACAAACATCAGAATTATATTCCCGAATACCTTGAATTTAATCCACAATGCTTCGCTAAGACCGAACGCAACGGCCAAATTGATTGCGCCAAGTGCTACAAAGAAACATACCCACATAAAGTTAAGTCTGATCCAAAATGCCCGTGGCGCTGAAAATGTTTGGCCCATAATGTGTTCGACTGCCGGTTTTTCGCCGATGTAGCGGGAAACCACAAAGATTAAGGCGAAAATCCAGTTCACGATAGGGGTTTTCCCCTTTAGAAAGCTGATATCACGAAAAATG
>MDTD01146781.1_pt1 | contig 9996 bp, 5 predicted proteins | sample 811221 | NCBI WGS metagenome assembly MDTD01 (sample SAMN05326646, study PRJNA326480) | marine metagenome | isolation source: seawater | place: Pacific Ocean: South West | collected 2011
GTTTAAGAAAAAACTAAAAAGAGCAACAGGTAAATCATTCCAAACCTTTGTTCGGGAGCATAAACTTGAGAAGGCAAGAACAATGTTGACCCAAGGGAAAAGTAATGTAAGCGAGACAGCTTATCAGGCAGGATTTAAATCCGTCGCTCATTTTTCTGATGCTTTTAAGAAACAATTTGGGCAGAGTCCATCAAATATTTTAGTCAATAGGTAAATCCTTTAGTCCATGGATACATTCGAAGATATTAGGAAAGATTTAGATGTTGTTTGTTCAAAAAAGCCAGAGATGGAAAAATTGAACGAAATATTTCTTGAGCCTTCTGCCAGGGAGGGGTACTTCAAATCCACTATTACGTCATCAACAGGAACCATTTTTGTTGATTTGAATAAAGATGGGCAGAACGTATGGTCAAAAGAAATATATGAATTGCTTGAGATCGAATCAGATACTTTTGTTCCTACGCCTGAGAAATTTCTAAGCTTTGTAGTAAAGGAAGATAGGGAAACAGTCCGTCAACGTATAGATGATGCGTTAGATGGAAACAAAAAAGAAGACTATTTATCTTACAAAATAAAAACTGCCTCAGGAAAGGTTAAAAAGATTTTGGCATTTCCCCAGATTATCAAAGATGGACAGGGGAAAGTATTGTTTTTAAATGTGACCATACATGATCTTTCCAATATGCTTGGAAAACCAGATCAAGCTAATGTGGGCTTTGATGAAAGTGCCAGGCGCCTTCAGGAGTCTACTAATTGGCTCAGCAAAATTTTTGAAAATTCAGCTGTCGGTATTTTTATTTTCAATCGGGAAGGATCCTTCATTCATTCTAATCAGACTTTTTCCGGAATTATTGGATATAGTAAGCTGGAGCTAGAAACAGAAATCAAAGCATTTGATGTACTGTCTGAAGATACCCGGAAATGGGTGTTAGAGCAGGTTGGATTGCTAATTTCAGGTAAGCAAAATCAGATTAATTATGAATTCCCAATCAAAACCAAATCAGGAAAACAAAAGCTGGTGGAGGGATATAGCACTTTGCTAGATGCAGAAGCCGGATATATCCTTTGCTTTGTCACTGATATCGATGAAAAGAAAGAGACACAGAAAGCATTAAAAGTTAGTGAATCCCGTTTGAAGGAAGCTCAAAAGATGGCTAAAATGGGTTCCTGGGGGGTAGAATTGGATACAGGAAGAATTGAATGGTCATCCGGGATGTATGAGATCATGGAGATTGATGAAAACAGAAAGGTAGATAAAGAGCTTGTTTTATCACTTATTCATCCGGAGGATCGGGATTTGTTTGTCAAGACCCTTATGGTCGACCGTAAGGATGTCAACGGGCTTGAGATCCGTCATGTGACGAAAAGTGGTACCAAACATATGATTATTAATGCGGCTACTGCTGAAAACAGATATCACGGTACAGTGCTTGATATCTCTGAATCCGTATTTTTTGATCAGCACCTTCAATTTGCTCAAGAAGTGGCCAAATTGGGCTGGTGGGAAAGTAATTTGATAACCGGTGAAGATGTTTGGTCAGATTCCTTATATGATATTTTAGGTCTTGATAAGGAACACACAACCCCGAGTTTTGAAGCCTACGTAAGTACTGTCCACCCTGAAGATTTGGGTGCCGTAATGGCAAGCCAACAAGATCCTGACGTATTGAAAAATGGTTTTCATAACAAAGAGGTGAGGCATCAGATGAAGGATGGATCCATCAAATATGTCCTTGCAAGTGGGCAGTTTATATGGGATGCAGAAAGGCCGGTCAAGCTTATTGGCACCATTATGGACATCACAGAGACCAAGACTGTTCAATTGAGGTTAGAGGAAAATCAAAGGATCGCGAAACTTGGTTGGTATGAAGGTGACCTGGTCACTGGAATAGACACCTGGTCTGACTCAATGTATGAGATCTTTGATTTGGATAAGGAGACTACCAAACCTTCTTTTAAAGAATATGCAAAATTAGTTCATGTCGATGATAAACATATTGTGCATGAGGGCATGTCAGATCCGGAAGTAATAAAAAATGGATGGCAGAATATTGAATTAAGACATGTTCTAAAGAATGGCACTCAAAAATACATTTTGAGTAGCGGAAAATTTATATGTGATGAGAAAGGCAAGCCTGTAAAAATAACAGGTACCCTTATGGATATTACTGAAAGCAAGAGCGCCCAGTTGAAATTAGAAGAAAGTCAAAGGATTGCAAAACTGGGCTCGTTTGAAAGCGATCTTGTCAATGGAATAGATACCTGGTCTGACTCCCTTTTCGAAATTTTTGAGTTGGATAAGGAGAAGATCAAGCCTTGCTTTGAAGAATATGAGAAATTGGTTCATGTAGATGACAAGCATATTGTTGAGACCAATATGTCAGATCCTGAGCGAATCAAAAACGGATGGCACAATCTGGAAATAAGACATATTTTAAAAGATGGTACTCTAAAATACCTTTTGAGTAGTGGGAAATTTATCCTTGATGAAAATGGGAAGCCCATAAGACTGACCGGTACTCTTATGGATATTACTATGGCCAAGGAGGCACAATTACGTCTGGAAGAGGCCCAGAAAATCGCCAACATAGGCTGGTGGAAGATCAATCTCCAGACAGAAGAAGTATCATGGTCTTTTGTCAATCAAGAATCTGGCAATGTTGAATTACAAGGGCCTTATCCATTGAAACCGTACCTAGATCAAATACATCCCGAAGATCGTGAGAAGCTGATGAATGTTACAGATGACTGGCAAAATCTTGAAATAAGATTTAGGAATGAGAGTGGTGATTATGATTATATCCTTATAAATGGCCAGGTAGTTTATGATGGAAAGAAAAGAGTGATGCTTGTCGGAACCAATATGGATGTTACCGAACTGAAGCAAGCACAATTGAGATTGGAGGAAACCCAGAAAATAGCCAGGCTTGGGTATTGGGAGGTGGATCTCAAAAGTGGGGAAGCAAAATGGTCTGATGCGATTTACGATATTATAGGTATTGATAAGAAGGATAAGCCATTATGCTTTGACCAATACCTTAAGTATATCCATCCGGAAGACTTACCATTTATGTCTCAGGATCCACGCAATCTTAAAGATGGATGGAAAAATGTTGAGCTTAGATATAAGCGATCATGCGGAGGTTACACCTATGTACTCTCCAATGGACGAGTCATTTTTGACGGTGACGAACCTGTGAAAATGGTAGGCACCAATCTGGACATTACAGACCTCAAAGAAGCACAGCATAAGCTTGAACAAACCCAAAAGATAGGAAAGTTGGGCTGGTGGGAGACAGATGTGAATACCGGGACAACAATGTTTTCAGATTCTATCTATGAAATGATGGGTATTGAAAAGCCCAAAGGCGGCCTTACCCTTGAAGAGTATATGCAGCTTTTGCATCCGGAAGATGCCCGGAAGTTAATGGAGGATATTGAAAAAGGTACGATGAGTGATGGGTGGGTTAACAGGGAATTACGGTACAAACAAAAGGATGGTACCTATCGATATATATTGACCAGTGGACAAACCATTTATAATGAGGAAGGACAGCCGGTCAATATGCTGGGCACCAATCTGGACATTACCTCCACAAAGGAAGCTCAGTTGAAGCTGGAAGAAGCGCAGAAGATTGCCAAAATGGGCTGGTGGGAAGCAGATCTAATAACGGGAGTTAGTAAATATTCAGATTCTATTTACGAAATGCTGGAAATTGAGAAACCTGTTGAAAATTATACATTTGAAAAATATCTGGAATACATGCATCCTGATGATGCTAGGAAACTTCAGGAAGATTTCAATAGCGGTAAACTTAATGAAGGATGGGTCAACAGAGAGCTACGCTATAAGAGGAAAGATGGTGGATATAAATACATCCTTACCAGTGGACAGCTATTGTTTGATGGAGATAAGCCAGTAAAATTAATTGGAACTAACCTAGACATCACTTCTACCAAAGAAGCTCAGTTGAAGCTGGAGGAAGCGCAGAAGATTGCTAAGATGGGCTGGTGGGAGTTTGACATGACAGGGAAAGCCAATCATAAGTTTTCTGATGAATACATGGAGATCATGGAGCTATCAGATCCAAATGAGATTGTTACAACGGAAGATTATTTGGATTTGATTCATCCGGATGATCATCAGGCGGTTTTGAAGGAGCACCAAATGTTGGAAAAGACCAAAGGGTGGAATAACCTGGTGAACAGGGTCCGAAGGAAATCTGGTGGATATAAATATATCACGAGTAATGCGCACGCTGAATTTTTTGAAGGGAAACCAGTCAGATTAGTGGGAAGTTTACTTGACATTACTGATCTAAAGGAAATAGAAATTGAACTTGAGAAAAGTGAGATCAATCTTAAAGCGCTCATTACTTCTGCTGAGAATATTGTTTTTGTCATTGATGATCAATTGACTTTTAAGGAAGTTTTTTGCAATGATCTCAGCAAAATGAAACACTCTCCTGACCATTTTATTAATAAGCATATTGAGGAAGTTTGGAATGGTCAGCTTCCTCATGGGAAAGAACTCGCCAACAAATGCATAGACTCAATGAAGAACGATGCTCATAATCATATGATCTATGAATTTGCACCAAAAGAAAAGAAATATTGGTGGGAGGCTCATATTAAACCTTTCAAGTCACAGGATGGAAAAAGGAGGCTGGCAGTATTTGTCAATGACATCACAACCAAAAAGAATGCTGAGGAGGAACTCATTAAGAATATCCAAAAGGAGAAAGAACTTAATGAAATGAGTACACAATTTGTATCTATGGCTTCACATCAGTTCCGTACACCACTGACAGTGATTAAGTCAAATATGCAATTGCTGGAGTTATCCAATATTGATCATCCAATCATTAAAAAGGTTTCAACAAGATTGAACCTGGAAGTTGATAGGCTGGTAAATCTGATGGAAGATATATTGGCCATGGGCAAAGTTCAATCTGGTGTCATTAAACCTCACTTGAGGGAAGTAGATATGGTTGATCTGGTCAAAAAACTGAAACTAAACATAGAAAGAATTCAGGAAGATGGTCGTGTCCTTAAAGTTAATATAAAGGGTGCTGCGAAGATGGTCAATTTGGATTCACAGTTTATGGAACATGCACTGAATAATTTGATTGACAACGCATTTAAGTACTCAAAAGGAGCTAAAAATCCGGAAATAGAGTTAGAATATGGGAAAAATAAACTGAATATAAGGATTACAGATTTTGGATTGGGGATTCCCAAAGATGATCAAAGCAGATTATTTAGCTCATTTCAAAGAGGAAGTAATGTGCAGCATATTTCAGGAACAGGTCTGGGGCTGGCTGTTTCAAAGGAATTTGTCTCATTAAATGGAGGAACCCTTTTCCTTGAAAAAAATAAGAACTCAAAAAACACAACTTTTTGTATTGATCTGCCCTTGAATTAAAAAGTATGAAACAGAAGATTTTAGTCATTGATGATGAGGTGAATATAGCTGAGACCATTGCAGATCTGCTTGAGCTTCAGGGATACGAGGTCAAAGTAGCCTCGGATGGAGAGTCCGGTTTTTTTATCGCACTTGAAGAGGAACCAGACCTTATTTTATGTGATGTCATGATGCCAAAAATGAATGGTTATGATGTCCTTGAAGCGATTCGTCAGTGTGAAAAAACCAAGCAAACACCATTTGTTTTTTTGACCGCCAAAGGAAATCCTCAGGATTTTAGAGACGGGATGAATTTGGGGGCAGATGACTATCTCACAAAACCTGTTGATAATAGTGAGTTGGCCAATGTGGTCTCAAAAAGATTAACCAAATATAGAGATTTGGTGGATTTAGGGCTTACGATTGAGAAAAAGAGGTTGGGACAAGATCTGCATGATACGCTTCAGCAGACCTTGCTTGGTTTAAAGATGAAAGTTGATTACTTAAAGGAAAAGTATCCTGAAGTTAGTGAGTTGGACGATTGTGCTTCAACGGTAAAAACATCCATTTCTCAACTTAGATTGATATTAGATGGCCGAATATCTGATCCTCAGGATGTAGCCACATTTTCTGAACGGCTGCACATGATGATTGAGAAGCTTCAGGACTATGTTAAGTTCAAATTGGAATTGACTGATGAATGGGAGACAACATTTCCTTGTGAACTATCAGCAGAACTATTTAAAGTGCTTTATGAGATCTTTAACAATGAAATCAAACATTCTAGTGCAGAAAGAGTGAGTTTGAAGCTTTTTGAAACACCTACAACCTTCAATCTTAAAGTTCAAGATGATGGTGTTGGGATTGATTCAGGTACTTTCAAAGAAGGAAGAGGTTTTAAAAATATGCGGGAAAGAATGTCTGCTATCAATGGAGAAATTGATTTTGATATGAAGGGGCCAGGTCTAATAATTAATATCAAGATAAGAAAATGAAAAAAGTATTAGCGATCGAGGATGAACAAAATATTCGCGAAACTTTGGCGGATTTGCTTGAGATATTAGGTTATCAGGTCATTCAGGCTAGTGATGGAGAAGAGGGAGTGATGTTAGCGAGGGATGAAAAGCCTGACCTGATCCTTTGTGATATAAACATGCCAGGAAAAGATGGGTATGAGGTCCTTGAAGTACTCAATGGGGATGGACTACTTACTTTTGTCCCATTCATATTTCTCACGGCTAAATCAACAATGGAAGAGTTGCGTAAAGGAATGGAGTTGGGGGCCGATGATTACCTGACCAAGCCCTTTACACATGATTCCTTAATCAAAACGATCAGTGCATGTGAAGGGAAAAAGCTAGCTCAAATGGAGAAGTTTAATATGCTTCAAAATAAGTTGAATGCTGAAAAGCTAAAGTTAAAAGACATTGGATGGTTGAACTCTCATGAGCTCCGAAGAAGAACTTCTTTGTTGCAGGGTATTTATCCGGTTATTAAATCAGGACAAATGACCATTGAGGAAGGTCTCGAGCTCCTTGAAGAATCAGGAAAGGAAATGGAGTCAGCTACTGCAAAAGTCAATCAGATTGTTAATGGTAATAAGAAGGAAAATTTTAATGGCAAACCATGCGATATTGAGATTAAAAGCATTTGGTTAATAGATGATGATTCGACTCAAAATATGCTGAATAAGTTTGTGCTCAAGCAGGTTAATCCAAATTGGGCAATAACAGAGTTTAGCGATCCGCAGAAGGCCTTGGAATCACTCAAAGCAGGAAAACCAGATTTAATATTTCTGGATATTAACATGCCCGAGATTTCAGGGTTTCAATTTTTGAAGGAAATTAAGAAGGCTAACATAGCAATGGAGGTCATTATGTTGAGTTCTTCTGTTTCACCATCGGATATCAAGCAATCACTCAGTTTTGAAAACGTAGTGAGTTATATTACTAAACCCTTGAAAAAGGAAAGCATCGAAGAGCTACTTGGAAAAAAGTAGCCTACTCGAAAGGGACTTTGACTCTGATTGAAGTACCATTCTCTTCATTGGAAATGACAGAGATAAACCCCTGACATTTAGCCACTCTTTCACGGATATTTTTCAGCCCGTTTCCTGAGGATTTTAGACTTGTGTTAAATCCTCTTCCATTGTCAAGAATTTTTAAAAGAATAAAATTTCCTTTTTCAACGATACTAAGCTGAATAAGGCTAGCTTCTGCGTATTTCAATATATTAGTGATGCTTTCCTGAATGACCCTAAAGAGATGTATTGAGATTTCATCTGATATTTTTTCTTCCCGAAAATCCAATTCATGATTCACATTGATACTTTTAGGAACGGCGCTTAACACTTCCAGAATGGCCACCTCAAGTCCTTGCCCTTCAATGGTTGTTAGGGCAAGGTTTTTTGATAGGTTTCTTACTTCCTGAATACTTTGCTCTACCAACTGCTGTGCACGTAAAACCTGGTTTGTTTTTTGGTCCAGATCCGATAGGAACATTTTTGTAGCAACCAATTTTTGACCAAGGCTATCATGAAGGTTAGCAGCAATCGTTTTCCGCTCAGCTTCTTGAATGTCGATCACTGAGTTTCTTACGTATCTGTCACTGGTAATATCTGAGAGCACGCCAAAGAACATACCCTTTTCAAGTCTCTTTACATCCGGAGCCAGGTGAGTTTTACAAAATATGATTCGATTTGTGCTGAGGGTAATACACCTGTGCTCCATGACAAATTCTTCTCGCTTTTCTATTGCGTATTTAAACTCATCTTCAAAAATCTGTCGTTCAGGCTCATAAACTCTTTGTACCAGGTCATTAAACGTGATCGTCCGATCCAATTTTGAGAAACCAAGGTTTTTTAATAGTTGATGTGAGCAAAACAACAGCTTTTTTGTAGCATCAAACTCAAAGCTGCCAGACTTTGACTGCTTTTCTGATTGGGCAAGGAGCATCTGACTGGTACGGATAGACTCTTCGTCAATTTTCTTTTTAGTTATGTCTCGCGTAATTCCAACGATACCTGAAATTTGATCATTATTGTTTTTAAGGGGGGTTTTTACTGTTTCAAGGACATATCTACGGTTATTCGAAAAATATTCAACCTCGTATACAACAGGTTTTTTCGTTTTCAATACTTCTTGATCCGTTTCACGTGCAGTTTTAGATATCTTATCTCCAAACAGTTCATTTTCATTTTTGCCAATGATTTGCTTTGGAGTAAGTTTCAGAAACGAACAAAATTCGCTATTGACCTCAAGATATCTTCCTTCTTTGTCCTTCAGGAAAATGAGGTCTACTACACTTTCCATAAGGGTTTTCAAAATGGTCGTTTTGTGAGAAAGCTCTTTTTCGTAACTGAGCTTTTCCAATTTTGAATTGACCTCATCGATTGTTTTTAGAATAATTTTAGGTAATCGGTCAATATTATCCTTTAGCAAAAAATAATTGGCACCATCCTTCATTAGCTGAGTAGCTCTTTCTTCTCCCAGCATACCAGATAGGAATATAAATGGAGTGAATTTATCCTTTTTTCTTATGTACCTGAGGGCATCCTGTCCATTGAATTGAGGTATGTTGTAGTCTGAGATAACAATGTCTGGCTTGTGTTGCTTTTGTTCAAAATTTTCGATGAAATCTTCCTTGTTACTCACTGAACTGAGATTGAAAAGTAGCCCTGATTTTTTCAAGATCCTTTCCAGAATTAGCGAGTCATCGGGGTTATCCTCAAGGAGTAGAATGTTTATTTCTTTATTTTTCAAGAGCTATTTATTTTTGATCGGGAATTTCATTTACCAGGAGCCAGTACATGCTTATTTGTTGTGCAGCTTTGGAAAACTGGTCAAAATCGATAGGTTTCACCACATAGGAATTGGCACCCAGGGAATAAGCCTTTTCCAAATCGCGATCTTCTTTTGAGGAGGTCATGATGACTACCGGAATGCTCCTGGTAAGATCATTACTTCGAATTCGTTCAAGTAGTTCTAAGCCATCTACTTTTGGCATTTTCAGGTCCAATAAGATTACTTTGGGTTTTATATTGGTATCTCTATTGCTGTATTCGGCCTTTCCAAATAAAAAATTAGATGCTTCTTCTCCATCTTTTAGCCATACGATTTCATTTTTCATATAAGTTTTAAGTGCTTTCATAGCTAGCATGGCGTCATCGGGATTATCTTCGATGAGTAATACTTCAACTTGATTTTCCATTTTTATTAATTGGGATAATAATTGTAACGATTGTTCCTTTGCCTTTTTCTGAACTAATATCTATAGTCCCATTATGGGCTTTTAAAATTTTATGGCATAAGGCCAATCCTATGCCGGTTCCTGAAAACTCTTCCTGTGTATGTAGACGTTGAAAGACACCAAACAGTTTATGCTTGTATTTCATGTCAAAACCTACTCCATTGTCTTCTATGGTAATTCTTATATTTTTTTTCTCGGTAAATCCCCGAATAATAATAGAAGGACTTGGTTCATGTTTTGAGTATTTGACAGCATTGGATATTAAATTATTAAATACGACTTCCATCATAGATTTATCTCCATAGACTTCCGGGAGATCAACCAGTTTAATATTCTTATCTTCA
>MDTD01035236.1_pt1 | contig 9995 bp, 9 predicted proteins | sample 811221 | NCBI WGS metagenome assembly MDTD01 (sample SAMN05326646, study PRJNA326480) | marine metagenome | isolation source: seawater | place: Pacific Ocean: South West | collected 2011
AAATTGATATATATTCTCATGGAGAAAAACTAATAAGAAATAATTACAATAATTGCATTATCAAGCAAATCCACAGTAATAATATTGCTCTTACAAGTGAATTAAATTCTCAAAAAATTATAAATGCCGACGGTTTAATTTGCGATAACAAAAGTCAAAATTTATGGATATATACAGCTGATTGTATGCCAATTTTATTTGCAGATAAATGCCAGAGAAGGATTGCCGCTGTTCATTGCGGAAGAAAAGGATTAGAAAAAAATATAATTTCTAATATGATTAAGAATTTTGAAATTATGGGTTCTTTTAGAAAAAATATTTTAGTTGCTATTGGACCCTCTATCTCAGGAGATAATTATCTAGTTGATAAAAAGACTTATTTTCAATTTCAGTATGCTAATAAATTTCTATTAGATAAAGTTATTAAAAAAAATATTAAAGAATTAGAAAATTTTAATAACCATGAATTGATATCTTTAGACATAAAAAAATACGCTTACTTACAATTACTTAGAGAAAATATTAATCCAAATAATATTGACATTTCTAGTATGTGCACTTTTTCCCTAAAAAATGAATTTCATTCATGGAGAAGATCAAAAAACCATAACAGGCAGTGGAGCGTAATTTGTTCTTCAATTTAATTCATACAATCTTTATTTGCAGAGTTAAAACTAGTTAACAAATCTGTCATTTCTGTTTTGTCATCAATTCTATATATTTTTGCCAATAATCTATTATCACTAAATTTGTAAGGTTTTATCTTAACTTTTGTGCCTCTCGGAAAGTTTTTCTTTAATACCTCAGTAGCCAAAACTTTGTCATTTTCATTAATATCAATGCAATACAAACTTAAATATAATGATCTATTCTGATCACCTACTAAAATAGTGTTAGGATCATTTATTTGTAATAGTTCTGCAGAATTAGTAGCAACTGGGACAATAAAAATACAAAGAATAAACAAAATCAATTGAAAAAGTTTTATCAAACTATATGAAATTTTAAATTTTATTATCATCTAATTTGAAAAAAGTTATGGGTTGACACTAAACATTTTTTTCACAATTAACATATCCCACCATTTGAGCATTACTCTTTCCTGGAGGTACCATTGGATAACAATTTTCTCCTCTTCTCACTCGAACATTTACAAGCGCAGGTCCGTTATGATCCAATGCAGATTTTAATTCACTAAATAATTGTTCTCTATTATTAATTAAAAAACCTTTAACTCCAAAAGCCTCAGCAAGTTTTAAAAAGTCAGGTTCTCCATTACTCATATCCGAAGCAGAATATCTCTCATCATAAAAACTTTCCTGCCATTGCCTTACCATCCCTTGCCATCTATTATTTATAATTACAATTTTTACATTTAATCCATATTGAGAGAGAGTACCCAACTCTTGAATATTCATCAAAATGCTTGCATCGCCAGCTATACAAATTACTTCAGAATTTGGATAAGCAGCCTTAACACCCATGGCTGCAGGTAATCCAAAACCCATTGTTCCTAAACCAGCACTACTTATCCATTTTCTTGGTCCATTTCTTAAATATTGTGCTGCCCACATTTGATGCTGACCCACGTCTGTAGTGATAAAAGCATCTGGAGCGCATTCTCTCAATTTTATTAAAACTTCCTGAGGATAAATCTCACCTTCTTCAGGAGGAGCAAACAAAGGGTGTTTATTTTTCCAATAATCAATTTTTTCTAACCAATTTGTCGTTTGATTGGCAGTAGATTTTCCAGAATAATTTCTATTTATTTTTAAAAGTGCCTCTGAAACATCTGAGACTATTGCAACATCAACTCTTCTATTTTTATTAACTTCAGCTGGATCAATATCTATATGAATTACTTTCGCATTTGGAGCAAAAGTATCTAATTTCCCAGTAACTCTATCATCAAATCTAGCTCCAACGGCAATTAGCAAATCACATTCAGTAACTGCAAAATTTGCATAAGCAGTTCCATGCATACCTAGCATACCCACCGATAAATTATCTCTTTCATCAAAAATTCCCTTGCCCATCAAAGTTGTTGTAACTGGAATCTTATAATTCTTTGCTAAAGTTTGTAGTTCTTTGTGGGCACCTGAAGCGATTGCTCCTCCTCCAACATAAAGAAGTGGTTTCTTCGAATTTTTAATTAAGTCAATTGTTTTTTTAATATCTTCCTCATTAATTTCCCCAATCCTTTTATAACCTTTTGGTATTATTTCACCTGGTAAAGCTCTTTTATAATTAAAAAATTCCTGTCCTACATCCTTTGGAATATCTATTAGAACAGGCCCAGGTCTACCTGAGGACGCCACAAAAAATGCTTGAGAAACCACTTTGGCAATATCTGAAGGATCTCTAATCACCCATGAGTGTTTAACTATTGGTAAGGTAATTCCAAAGATATCTGTCTCTTGAAAAGCATCAGTTCCAATTGCAGGCCTGGGAACCTGACCAGTAACAACTACAAGAGGTACTGAATCCATCTGAGCAGTGGCTATACCAGTAACTAAATTTGTAGCTCCTGGTCCAGAGGTGCCAAAACATACACCCACTTTTCCTGTCGCCCTTGCATATCCATCAGCAGCATGAGATCCGCCTTGCTCATGTCTAACCATATAGTGTTTTAGCCATCCCTCTTTTTCTGATTTATGAACTGCATCATAAATTGGGAGTATAGCTCCTCCTGGATAGCCAAAAATTGTTGAAACTCCATGCAATCTTAAGGAATCCATAAGTGCTTCAGCACCAGTAATCCATGCTGGATTCTCATCATCTGAATCACCTTTTTGTAAAGGTGTAGAAGCAAGTGTCAATAAAGTAGATAAATCTATATAAATAGTAAGCTTATTTCTTATCTTTTGCCTGATTTATAAAATTAATGTCAAAATTTTAAATTTATAATTGATGATTAGAAATTATAAAATCCCCAATTTATGCAATGGTCCCTCACCAGCAATAAGTTCTAACAAAAGAATTAAAAAAACTATCATTGCAACCCTGCCATTCCATACTTCAGAACTATTATTCCAACCCCATTGCCACTTTTCTTGGGGATATAACTTAATTTTTAAAGGCAATTCTGATGCTTGATCTAAATTTATGATCGGTTCTTTTAAGCATGACATAACTAAATCACTCAAACCATTTATAAAAGTTGGGTTTGTATTCAATGCTTTAACTCTGCGAAAATTTTTAATACCAGCTTTTTCTGCAATTTCTTTATATTCAATATCAATCTCTTGAAGTGTCTCAATATGTTCACCGACAAAACTTATAGGCACTACAATCAAATCTTCTATATTTGATCTCCCAAGATCTTCAAGAACATCCTCAGTATAGGGTTTTAGCCACTCTTCAGGCCCAACTCTACTTTGATAAGAAAGGGTATGAGGATTACTAAATTTCAAATACTTTTGAAGTTCATCTATTATTAAAGAAGCACAATCTTCAATTTGTTGCTTATATGGATCACCAGCTTCATCAACATAGCTTTTAGGTACACCATGAGCAGTAAAAAATATATGAGCACTTGATGGTTTTTGACAAGCAAGAATTTGCTCAGAAATTAGTTCAACCATAGCTTTTATGTAGCCAGATTGATTAAACCAACTTCTAATACACCTTATAGGTATTTTCTTAAATTCAGGATCTTTATCTGTCAACTTCTTAAGTTCTCTGAAACTTGACCCACTTGTACTAATAGAGAAATGAGGATACAACGGTAGCACAATTACTTGATCAATCCCGTCTGCTTTAATATCAGCAATTGCTGATTCTGTAAAAGGATGCCAATATCTCATTGCTATGTAAGTAGTGGCATCAAGTCCTTCCTCTCTTAATTTGCTTTGCAATTCTCTAGCCTGCTGTTCTGTAATTCTCCTTAGTGGTGATCCACCTCCTATAGATAAATAAGCTTCTTGAGATTTTGTGCTTCTTAAAGTGCTAATTAACCAAGCTAAAGGTTTTTGGAAAATAGGAATTGGTAGTCTAATTATTTCTGGATCGGAGAATAAATTATATAAAAAAGGTCCAACATCCTTAATCCTTTCAGGGCCTCCTAGATTCATTAATAGGACACCAACTTTTTGCATTTAACTACTTAAAAGATTGAAAAAGGACATTAAAAACGTCATTATTAAGATAATTATATAAGCAAATGAATATAATTCACGAAATTAACGTTATAAATAAAAGGTTATCGGCAAAAGGGAGCAAATTAAAAATTGAAAAGAGAGGCAGCAAACTAAATATAAGAGGTTCCTTACCTTCAAAGGAGAATAAAGATATTTTAAGAATTCAGAGAATATCATTGGGGATTAACGCAGATATACTTGGTCTTGAGGAAGCAAAAAAGAAATTACAACTTATTGATTTACAACTGGAATTAAATCAATTTGAATGGAGTAATTGGATTTCTTCTTCAAATAAACATTACGGTAAAACAAGTGATTCTTTTTTAAAAAAAATAAGTGAATTTGAAGAAATTTTCTTTAAAAGAACAAAAGATGAATATTTAAAAAGCGCCAAAAAGACAACTTGGAATAGCTCTTATAAACCATATATCAAGAGGATGATTTCTACTTATTATTCAAATAAAGATAGAGAGCTAAATAGCATTTTCATTAATACCCTTAAAACATACAAAGAGGGAACTAGAAGTAGAAAACAATGCGGAACATCTTTAAATGTGTTCGCAGAATTTATTGAACATAATTTACCTTCAGAATGGAAATCATTATCTAAGGGATATGGCCTTAAAAAAGCAAGCTTCAGGAATTTACCTGATGACCAACTAATAGAAAATCTCTGGGGTAATATTCCAAACAAATCATGGCAATATGTTTTTGCACTTATGGCGACTTATGGGTTAAGAAATCATGAAGTATTTTTTTGTGATTTAAATTCCTTAAAGGACAAAGGAGATAAAATAATTAGAATTTTACCAACTACTAAAACTGGAGAGCATCAAGTTTGGCCTTTTCATCCAAAATGGGTAGAAAAGTTTGGATTAAGTTCATTAGGGGATGATCCAAATTTACTACCAAGAATTAATAAAAATCTTAGAGAAACAACACTTCAAAATATTGGGAAAAGAATTACTGATCAATTTAATAGATATAAACTTAATATAAGACCATATGATTTACGTCATGCTTGGGCAGTAAGAACAATCTTTTATGATTTACCAGATACAGTAGCAGCAAGGATGATGGGACATTCTGTAAGCTTGCATACTCAAACTTATCATCATTGGATAACTAAAAGAGATCAACAAAAAGCTGTTAATAACGCTCTATTAAAATTTAAAAGTTAATACTTAATTCATGGTAGAAATAAGAATCTATAGTAATTATTTTTATGATAGAAAAATTCAAATCAGAATCTAATAATATAAAAAATCTTGATGCTGAGGCTTCAAGATTAGGCATAGGAGGGAATTCCTCTTCTGATGGAGACGAAGAACAATATAAAAAAAGAATGATTAAGAGAAAAGAAATTCAAACTAAAAGATTAAAACATAGAAATTCAGAAAAAGGTCTTGTTATTGTATTCACGGGAAACGGGAAAGGGAAGACTACTGCTTCGCTTGGAATGGCGCTAAGAACTTTGGGGCATGGTTCAAAAGTCGCAATCGTACAATTTATAAAAGGATCTTGGGATACCGGTGAAAAGAAAGCACTTGAAATTTATTCCAATAATATTAATTGGCACTCATTAGGAGCCGGCTTTACTTGGGATACTCAAAATAGAAAAGAAGATGAAATTTTGGTAAAAAAAGCATGGGAAGTCGCAAAAGAATACATATTAGATGAGACCTACAAACTAGTAATTCTTGATGAAATTAATATTGCGATAAAATTAGGTTACATTAATTCAAAAGAAATAATTGCATTTATTAATAGTTTAAATATGAATCAAAGCCTAAGACACATAGTTTTAACAGGAAGGGGAGCTTCACAAGATATTATCGAATTTGCCGATTTAGTTACTGAGATGAAGTTAATAAAACATCCATTTAAAGAACAAGGTATAAAAGCGCAAGAATGTATTGAATACTAAATTAATCTAAAGAATTGATTTATTATGAGAACCAAACTAAAAGGTATTGTTTAAAAAACTATTTCTTTATAATTTAGATATTTAATTATTAAATATTTGAGAAATGTTTAAAGACGCAAGTAAAAAAGATTTAAATTAGAAAAGCTGCATATTACTTGCTACTGTCATAAAAGTATGAATTTAGAATGACTTACAAAAGAATTCTTTTAAAACTAAGTGGTGAAGCTCTCATGGGTGATAAGCCTTATGGGATTGACCCCGCAATAGTCCAATCTATCGCTGAAGACGTTTCTAAAGTAATTGCTAACAATGTACAATTAGCGATTGTTGTAGGGGGAGGTAATATCTTTAGAGGCCTAAAAGGATCTGCTGATGGTATGGATAGAGCAACAGCAGACTACGTTGGTATGTTAGCAACTGTGATGAATGCTATATCACTTCAAGATGGACTTGAAAGAGTTGGTGTAGAAACAAGAGTTCAAACAGCTATTGAAATGCAAGAGATTGCTGAACCATATATAAGAAGAAGAGCAATTCGGCATCTTGAGAAAGGAAGGGTTGTTGTATTTGGTGGGGGATGTGGTAATCCTTTTTTCACCACAGATACGACGGCTGCATTGAGAGCAGCAGAAATAAATGCCGAGGCAGTAATGAAAGCTACTAAAGTTGATGGTGTTTATGACAAAGATCCAAATTTATTTCACGACGCAAAAAAATATAAGACTCTTAACTATCAACAAGTTTTGAGTGATGAAATTGCTGTAATGGATAGTACAGCTATTGCTCTTTGCAAAGATAATAATATTCCAATTGTTGTTTTTGATATTTTTAAAAAAGGAAATATCTCAAGGGCTGCCTCTGGCGAACCCATAGGTTCACTTATTACTTAATTTAACCCCAAAATTTATCATGAATGAAATTGAAATCCAAACAAATATGAATAAAAGTATTGAAGCCACTCAAAGAAATTTCAATACTATTCGAACGGGCCGAGCCAATGCTTCTTTGCTTGATAGGATCAGTCTTGAATATTACGAAGTGGAAACTCCTTTAAAATCACTAGCTTCCATAACCACTCAAGATGCTCAGACAATTTCAATACAACCTTTTGATTTATCTTGCTTACAGGCAATTGAGAAAGCAATTTCAATGAGCGACCTTGGTATAACGCCAAATAATGATGGTAAAACAATACGAATTAATGTTCCACCTTTAACTGAAGAGAGAAGAAAAGAATTTTGCAAACTCGCATCTAAATATGCCGAAGAAGGTAAGATTGCTTTAAGAAATATTAGAAGAGATGCTATTGATAAAGAAAAAAAAGAAGAGAAAGATGGATTAATTTCTCTTGATGAATCTAGAGATAATCAACAAAAAATCCAAAAGATAACAGATAAATTTATTGCATTAATAGACAGTAAACTCGTAGAGAAAGAAAAAGAAATTTTAAAAGTTTGACATTATTTGATGTAATAATTATTGGAGGTGGATTGTCAGGCTCGTCTACCGCAATTCATTTATCGAGCAAGGGATATTCTGTCTTAGTTATTGAGAAATCTAATAAAAAAGTTAAAGTTCCATGTGCTGGAGGGATGGCGGCTTCAATTAAAGCATTATTACCATTAAATATTGATGAAGCCGTAGAAACTGAGGTTAAAAATGTTCATTTCTCATGGGAAACAGGAGATAATGTTGTAGCTAAACTCTCTGGAGAATCTCCATTTCTAATTGTGAAAAGAGAAAAATTAGATAATTTATTGATTGATAAAGCAAAAAGTGAAGGGGCAATAATGGCTTGCTCATCAGAAGTAACTAATATAGAAAAAAGTTGTGATAGTTGGAATGTTCAATGTAATTATCAAACTATTTACAGAGGGAAATTTCTTGTAGTTGCAGATGGATCAGAATCTAGTTGGTCAACTTTTCTAAAACTTGGCCCTCAAAATCCTAAATATGCTCAAACTGCTGCAATAAGACTAAATGGGAAAGGAAATTTAGAAAAGGATGCTGTTAGATTTGATTTCGGCTTGATCAAATACGGATTTGCATGGGCTTTTCCTTTAAAGACTTCAGTAAACATTGGAATTGGTACATTCATTGGAAATTACCCTATTAATAATCCAGCTTTAAGTCAAAAAATTATTAAATGTTTTGGATTTAATGTTAGTAATTTTGAAACCACTTATAAAAAATTAAGAGTTTGGAACGGTTTTCATAATCTTCATATTAATAGAGCCCTTGTAGTAGGAGATGCCGCTTCATTATGCGATCCTTTTTTAGCTGAAGGAATAAGGCCTTCATTAATAAGTAGCTTTTATGCTGCTGAATGCATCCACGAATGCTTTATAAACGGCAGCTCAGATTTAAATAAATATTCAGAAATAATGAAGCTTAAATGGGGGAAATCCATGGCTTGGGGGAAAAGAATTTCTGAGGTTTTTTATAGATTTCCTAGAACCGGTTATAGATTAGGGGTGAAAAGGAAAACGGCTCCAAAAAGAATAGCCCAAATTCTGTCTGGAGAAATGAGTTATTCTGATATCGCTAAACGGGTAATAAAAAGACTTTTATTTCAAAACTGATCAATCTTAAGATTTAAGAATTAGGTATATCTTTTAATTAAAGCTTGATTAAATTTTCATTGTTAATTTCAGAAAATCGATTAATTAATAACTTCTCTAATTCTTCTATTGCCTTACTAAAACCAGTAATACCCTCACTAAGTTTTTCACTAGCCATTTGATCTTCAAGCATATTTAATCTAAAATCTCTCTCTTCAAATTGATAATCTGGAGATTTCCCAGACATGCTCTCTTTATTAAGTTTCTTGATCAATTTTTCATCTTGATTTTTAAGTTCTTCAAGTAATTTGGGTGAAATAGTTAATAAATCACAACCAGCCAATTCTTTGATTTCTTCAATATTTCTAAAACTTGCTCCCATTACTTCTGTGGAGAATCCTTTTTCCTTAAAGTAATTAAATATTTTTGTAACTGAAATGACTCCGGGATCTTCACTACCAGGGAATGAGTCTCTTCCTGTTTTTACTTTATACCAATCAAGAATTCTTCCAACGAACGGTGAAATAAGCGTTACTTTTGCATTGGCACATGCTACTGCTTGACAGAAATTAAAAAGCAAAGTCAAATTACAATGTATACCCTCCCTTTCTAGGATTTCTGCAGCTTTGATACCTTCCCATGTAGAGGCAATTTTAATTAATATCCTACTTTTATCTATCCCATACTTTTCATATTGATTAATAATCTTTCTTGCTTTTGAGAGAGTTGCATTGGTATCAAAACTTAATCTAGCATCAACTTCCGTAGAAACTCTCCCAGAAATAATTTGTAAGATCTCTTTACCAAAAAGAACAGACACTTGATCGATTGCCTCTTGAAGAAACATTTTTTGATCGATCTCTTGAGGAAATAATTTATTAGAGTTTTCTAAGGCTTGATCTATTAATTTCAAATAGTTTGGATTTTTAGCTGCGGCAAGAATTAAAGAGGGGTTAGTAGTCGCATCTCTTGGTTTAAATTTTTTAATAGCTTCTAAATCTCCAGTATCTGCAACAACAATTGTCATTGAAGATAATTGTTCTAAAACTGATTTCATTGACTTTATTTATATTTAATTTTAACTTAGCTCTATATCAAATTGAAATCATCCCAAAATTTGATTTTCTACTAAAAAATAATTTAAATTTAAGGTTTATTAACAATTAATTGGTTCTTTTCTGATGAAGGAGGTATCTTTTCTAGAACAATTAAGCTATCAATTATTTCTTTAACAACAGGCACTGCGACTGTTGAACCATAAGCATATGGTTGAGAAGGCTCATCAATTAGTACAAATACAAGATACTTTGGCTTTTCAACTGGCAGTATTGCAACAAAACTACAAGCTTTTTTTTCAGAATAAATGCC
>MDTD01052439.1_pt1 | contig 9995 bp, 8 predicted proteins | sample 811221 | NCBI WGS metagenome assembly MDTD01 (sample SAMN05326646, study PRJNA326480) | marine metagenome | isolation source: seawater | place: Pacific Ocean: South West | collected 2011
ACTCATATTGTGGGAAATTACCGTTGCCCCAGTTGTGGTAAAACCCGACATGGATTCAAACCATGAATTCACCGCTCCTCGAGCAATATCTACCATGGCAGCATCAGCGGTAAAGGGACCGACAAAAACACCTCCTAACCAATATGGAAACAATCCAATGAATACAACGATTGGATAGATTAGAGCAACTGCAGCGAATGCCTCACGATCTCTAAGACGCTCGGGAGTGTCACTTCTAGTCCCAAACTTTAGCATTGCAACACCAATGGTAGGCGACATGATTATTGGAATTAGAAACGCCCTCACAGCCATCTCAAAATCATCTAACCAAATTGTGATCAGACTGCAAATTAGTAATGGTATGCTAATCGCTATCAAAGTCCAACCGAGGATAAGACCAAGCACGTCAAATCGCATAACTACACCTTGAACTTACGCTCCAACTCACTCACTTTGTCAGGGCTTGTGAAAATAATCAAATTATCTTCAGGTAAGAGTAGCTTTTCTGGAGCAGGTCTCAGATTTTCCCACACACCCTCTACAGTCCGGCGTTGAATAAAGGCTATTCTCATCCACTCACTAAATCCTGCATCAGCAATTCTCATGTTTGAGAATTTGTGAGATGAATCTACTCGCATACTGATGCCGACGATATTTGGTACGTTTGATAGGACTGCGTAGGCTCCCGCAGCTTTGGTGTGAATATGGGCCAGGATATTATCTACCGCAACCCGCTTCCGATCAACTGCGAAAGTTATGCCCATCCTCTGTGTAACTTTTACTAGGTCAGCGTCATACAGCAATAAACCAGTACGGTTTACCCCCATGTCACTGGCCAGCAGTGCTGCAGCAATGCTGTCATGGTCTGATTCAAGGGCAGCAATAGCGATGTGGTGTTCCGGAATCCCCACTTCGGTAAGAATATCTCGATCTAAATGATCGCCGTGAATTACCTCCAAATTAGGATTGGAGCCAATGTCTGTGGCCGAAAATTCATTGGCTAATTGTAGGTCTCGCTCGATTACAGTTACCTTCGCACCATTCATCAACCAATTTTCAGCAATCATTTGTCCAATTCTGTTTGCTCCTATTATGGCTACTTTCGGCGATATCGGAAAGTCTGTCGCTTCATGGCCAAAAATATTCAAAATCCGGTTAAAGCTTGCTAAACCGTTTGTCGCCACTGCAATGGTATCATTGGGCATTAGCACAAAATCACCGTCTGGCACCACGCTTTTTTCACCAGTTCGCTTGACACCAACAATAAGTGGTAAATCACCGTCAATAGAGGAATTTGCCTCTCTTAGTGTGTTAAAAACGATACCCTCAGCATTTTTTGTCACATTAAATTCAATGATGTAGGAGTCATGTCCAAACGGAATAACCTCTTCAATCGAGGATGACCGTAAGCCTGTGTGCAATCGCTTAATTGCGCTGTCCAATGGATTAACGACATGATTCACTTTAGCCCAGTTTGTTAAGTGTCCCTGCTTCTGCTCCTCGAGAAAATTCATATTTCTGACCCGAGAAATAGATAACAGTGGTTTGGCTTTTGGTCCTGCATACTGATAATGTGCGTGTTCTGCTAGAGCACATGCGAGTAGATTTCTTTCATCTGAGTTTGTTGCGGCAACGAATATTTCTGCTTCGCCGATACCCGCTTCATTCAATTTTTCGCGAGTAGTTAAATCTCCATGGATTACCAAAACGTCGAGATTTTGCGCATTCTTTACCGCTCGAGAATCTGAATCTACTAACACAACATCCATTTCTTCCGCCCTGAGGGCTCTCGCTAATTCTGTTCCAACTCTGCCTGCTCCGCCAATAATTATTCGCAATTTATCACCTCAATATTTCTGGTAATTTCTTAATTTGATAGGTTCCACCGGTTGTTTCTGCTGCTCCAAGTGTTTCGATAGTTCTAGTTCTGTCGACATCCATTACATATTTTGGATGGAAGTAGTTGTGAACCAAGTTTCCACTTGCATCTGCTTCTTCAATCCAATCGATGAATGCTGTTGGTGTATGTAATAACCACTTATTGTTAACCACATCAACAGAACCTTCAATGAAGCAGTCATCTATGACGATATTCCGTGAATTGCACCAATCGTCGCTCATCGGTAGCAGGATGTATCCCCAAGCATGTGCCTCCCAATTTTGATATTTTGAATCCGTTAAAGCGCCAAGGACATACCAGCCGGGTATACCCTTGGTCCTCAATATGGACAAATATGCATTGGTTTGTTCGTCACAATCACCTAACCCATCGGTAAGGCAAACAGGGCCACTACGGGCTTCTACTGGGGCATTTTTGTCATACGGTATGTGCTTGTGTAGGTAGTCAAATGTAGCCCTTGCGAAAGCATAGGCATTTTCCGATAGTCCTTCAGGCAACGTCGCTGAAATAGTCTGTGCAGTGGATATGACGATCGCATCCTGGCTGTTAATTGCGTAGTCAATTCGGTCTTTTCCATACCACAACGAATCGGTAAATTGACTGGCTTTAACTCCGCCTCCACGATCTATAATGTCCGAAAAATCCCCGCTCCTGTCTAGGTTTATACCATAATCACCGCCGTTTACGCGCGAGTCAACTCTGTTAGATGACCACCATGAATATGAGGTACTCTTCAAAGTAACAGCGTAAGTGAAGAAGGTATCTTCCTGCGGTTGAAGATTTAGAGATATTTTCACACAAATGTCAACCGAGCACATGTCGTCACCAACACCTACACCAGGCCACCATATTTCGTGGCCATCGACGGTAACTAGTTTATCGGTGGGCATTCTCGCCGGCTCTCCGAGTAGTGGAATACTGTAATCAACATCATTAACTGTTAACGTGATGGCAATTATTTCTTGAATTTTCTGAGCTGGTAGGGATTCGGTATCATCTGTGTAGTCAAACATAGTGGTTTGGCCATAAATAGTTGATATATCGCGTGGAATCATCAGTTCCTCGTATACTGCGCCATTGGGTCCGATGTTGGTGACTTCAACTACCTCGCCAACAGTGTATGTTGTTTCTATTGGATAAAGATGATACGGAGCAGCAGCTAATTGGATATACTCGCTTACTCCAGCCCATTTGTTGAAAACAAGTTCCCTTGCCTGTGGTGAAAGCATGATAAATGCTACAAGTCCCAGCATTACCACACTACGAAAACGGTTTTTCCTTCGTTTCAAGATATTCTTCTTTCTGCCGGTGTGAGTCTGGACAACTCCAGCCTTAGTTGGTTTGCGCGTTTTGAGGTAGGTAGTTTCTATGGATCCTTGGTTGAATTGTTGTTCGGCAGCAAATTGTTTTGATTTGATGTTTGCTAGAACTCTACCGCAGGTGTAGCAAATTGTGTCACCGGCAAGCGTGACACTCCTGCAATAAGGGCACGTACCCATGGTAGTCGGCCTTGACGACATTGTATAACGCTTGCTCGCGGATATCCACCAAAGCGTTTATTTCTATAGTCAGCAGAATAACTCAAAATCCATAGCGACTGAATGCATGTAGGTATCTACTCACTTTCCTTTCCGGTATAGTTGGAAGTCATGTTGCCGGAAATCTTCGCTAGTTTGCGTTCGCGTGCTTGTCTAGCCCAAATCTTGCGCAACTGTTTTTTCCCAGCTTTGGGAATCGAGTTCCAAATCCAATTTTCTGATGCGCGATTAGAAATCAACATCACTGGTATGATAAATATCCAGCCTATTGGCGCTGAAAGCACGTAGGCGAACATTACAACATATGCACAGCGCCACATCGTTGCCCGCAGTATTGCGCCCCATTTTCGACCCATTAGCATAAGATTTCCCTGATAGGATGATATTATCGCCTCACATCTTGGACCTAATATTGCCAAAAGTGCGACCGTTATGACTAATTGTGAATTAAAATTTGACAAGCGTAATACCGCATAAATGACAACCATCGCAAACATACCCCCAATTGCTAAACCCAGGGCCCAACCGCTGGTTGTTTGTGAACTGCCTGTCCGGACACGGTTTCGTCGAAGAATAAAGTGGGCAATTATCGATGCAATGAGGCATAGTAGTATTAGATTGAGCGGATTTACCACTGTCTCATTTGTTGCTTCAAACTCAATATTTGGTATGATTACTTGAGTATAGATTTGTGATGCATAAATCCCACCAAGCAAAATTCCCCAGAATATGTTACTCCAAGCAGTTGGTAAATCATAAAACCCTGAGTAACGGGTCATCACACCACGCCACCCTAATGTCATGCCGATAAGTGCAGATATGCTTGAGATTTGGAATAATAACAAATCTGAAGCCATGTTCAGTCCGCAAATGTTTTACTTCATCAAACCGATGCATGAATTCTATATGAGGCGTTGAATTCAAAGACTTTGAATCATGCGCCAAGTCTATGGCGCGATTACTGCTATTTGGCGGCAAAGGTGGTGTGGGGAAAACTACTACATCAACTGCGACTGCCATTCATTTGGCTGATTGTGGCCTGAGGGTATTACTGGTTTCCAGTGATCCTGCCCATTCCACATCAGACTCACTCAGTGTTGAGATTGGAACCGAGCCAACCCCGATTCCCGGAGTTGAAGGACTGTATGGCCTTGAAATGGATCCAGAATCAAAACTTTCGAGTCTTTTACCAAAATTAGGAAATATGGTTGATGGCATGAATTCCGGAAACGGAATGGGCGGATTAGGAGGATTAGGTGGCTTAGGTATGATGCTTGACCCCTCAGCAAAAGATGAATTAAATGACATTAAATCTGATGTGAAGACCTCAGAAATGATACTTCCCGGACTGGATGAAGCACTGGCTTTTGACGAGTTATTGAAGCATGTAGAAGACCCAAATTGGGATGTAATAGTGTTTGATACCGCACCGACTGGACACACTTTGAGGTTTTTGTCCCTTCCAGAAATAATCGAAGCTTGGTCAGGTCGTCTCCTTAGATTGATGCGCGTTTCCGGTGGTATACGTTCGATGCTCTTTGGTCGTAAGGAAAGTGAAGAGATGAAACAAGAGTTAGAGCGATTCCGTAATCGTGTTTTGCACGTCCGCAGAGTTTTACGTGATCCACAACTAACCTCTTTCACTCTAGTGACGATTCCAGAAAAAATGGGCGTCAATGAAACATTGAGAGCATATGAGTCGTTAATTGAATATCAATTGCCAATTTCTTCATGTATTGTCAACAGAGTAACTCCCGAATTCGACCACCCTTTTTTGACCAAGCGTCGCAATGCTGAATTAAATCGAATTTCCGAGTTGGAACAGCAATTGTCCGATGTCAAAGTCTCTGCGATAGAATTACAGGACGAGGAAGTAGTTGGAATCGACAATTTGCGGATAATTGCTAACAAATTATATGGTCAGGTCATCAGTATTAATGATGACTTGGGTCCGCATGAAGTTGGTGACCTGGTAATCCACAGCATACATCGTGGAATGTGCCGGGAGTTTAGTGATACTGAAGAATTAATCTACCTTCATTTCCCAGGAATAAAGCGGGATGAATTATCCTTGAGAAGTGATGATGGTGTCCTGTTTGTCGGTCTTAATGGTCGGGAACGACAAATTGACACTAGCATTCCGGTGAAGGCTAGTCAGGTTGGTGCCAAGTTAGAAGGCGACGTTCTGCGATTGACCATACCACTCAAAGAGGGATGAATTCAAAGAGTCTAACTGGGACGGGTTAACATGGCACTAGAGGGTTTGTCACGGGGTATCTTTCGCTCTCTTGGGTTTTTGAAAAATCGACGAAAACTCGATGAAGATGAATTACGTGATATGACGCGCAGCCTCAGAAGAGCTTTACAGGAAGCTGATTTTAACGTTAGACAGACAAAAGAGATTGTCGAGCGGATGGAAAACCGTCTGCGTGAGGACGAGCCGAGACCGGGATTAACTCTGCAAACCCATGCCATGAATATTTTGTACACTGAATTAGTTAGGATATTAGGGCCATCACATCAATTCCAACCGCGAGGTGCTACGCTACTATTAGTCGGGTTATACGGGCAGGGTAAAACCACTACAACAGCAAAACTTGCTGAATGGTATCGCAAAAAGCACGGCCTGCGAGTTGCAGTTATCGAAGCCGACGTGCACCGGCCAGGGGCATATGCACAACTATCGCAGCTGCTTGAGGATACCACTATCAAGGTCTATGGGGAACCAGAAAACAAGGATGCTGCTCAAATCGTCAGGAATGGTTTGGCAGATTGTGCAGCCGCCGATTTAATTATAGTTGATACTGCAGGTCGTCACCAACTTGATGAGGAATTGGTCGAGGAGTTAGAAAATATTGCATCACTAACTAGAGCGACTGAGCGTTGGTTAGTCATCGATGCTCAAGTAGGACAGGCAGCCGGTCCAGTTGCAGCATCATTTCATCAGCTTGCAGGCGTGACCGGAATTGTGGTAACCAAATTAGACGGGACTGCAAGAGGTGGCGGCGCACTATCAGCAGTTGCAGCAACAGGTGCGCCGATTGTTCACATAGGCGTTGGAGAGAAGGTCGCTGACTTGGAGAAGTTTGAATCTGATAGATTCATATCAAGATTGTTAGGTATGGGCGACATTCAAGGACTAATTGATTTAGCGCCGGAGGACCTTGACGAAGAGGAAGCCATGCGACTCACTCAACGCATGATGAGTGGACGGTTTACGCTAAATGATATGTATAAACAAATGGAAATGATGTCAAAAGTCGGAACTATTGACAAATTAATGTCGTTTCTACCGGGCAATATGTTAGGCGGTTTAGGTGGGATGTCTAAATCTCAGAAACAGCAAATGCAATCCAATCTGGATCGATATCGAACTATTATGGACAGCATGACGGCTTGGGAAAAGAATGAACCGGCTAAGATTAAAGCGGATAGGATTAAGCGGATTGCTCGAGGCTCGGGAGTTCGTGAAAAGGAAGTTAGAGAATTAATCGGGCAATGGAATCGCTCCCGTAAGATGATGAAGGGTATGGGCGGTAATAGAAAACTGAATAAGCAAATGCGCAAAATGATGAAAGAAGGTGAAATGGATATTGATCCATCCTCATTTGGAATGTAGGTTACTCGTCAAGTGGCGGTAAGTCAGGAATCACCTTCGCATTTGCCGCATCTTCGGCGGCCTCAGCAGCCAATCGTGCCGCCTCTTCGGCATCTTTGGCTTCTTTTTCCGCCATTCTTGCAGCCGCTTCTTCTTTAGCAATTCTCGATTGCTCGTCAGCAATTCGCTTTGCCTCGGCTTCTTCAAGTCTCCGCGATTCGTCTGCGAGTTTTTGTGCTTGTTCAATTTCGAGGGCAAGTCGCCTTTCCTCCTCCATTTTCTGCTCTTCGGTAATCTTGATTGCATCATCGACCATCTTTTGATGTGCTTCGTTTATTTCCTTCATACGTTGTTCTTCTTTTAGCCGCAATCTTTCGGCTTCTTGGCGACGCTGTTCATTTTCTTCATTCAACCTGGCTTCTTCTTCAGCCTTGATTCTTGCTTCTTCAGCAGCTTTAATTCTTGCTTCTTCCTCGGCTTTGATACGAGCATTTTCCTCAGCCTTTACTCGGGCCTCTTCTTCAATCCGAGCAATTTCTTCCGCCCTGATACGCGCTTGCTCTTTTTGCCTTGCATCTTCTTCTGCCTGTTTGCGGGCATCCTCTTCTGCCTGTGCCCGTTGTTTCGCTTCTTCAACTAAGCGCTCTGCTTCTTCTATTTGGGCTCTTAGCGCAGCTTCTGCGCTAGCCTTCGCCTCTGCCTCCGCCTTAGCTTGAGCGATTGCCTCAGCACGCGCTTTCAATTCTGCCTCCTTTCGCAGCCTCTCTTTCTCTACAAGTTCAGCACGTAATCTCGCCTCTTCTTCGAGTTTTTTGCTAAGGCCAAAGCGTTCCATGACAACATTGTGAATTGCATCATAATCTTCATCGGATAATTCCAATACCTCTGAGCGAGCGTCAATCATCAGTAGTTCAACCTCTGGTTCATTGAATAGACCCGTGTGATGATTCATTTTATCCCGTAGAATTCGGTAAAAATCACGTTGTGCAGGAATGATTTGTCCATCAGAGGTAATAAAATTTTGAACTACTGTCATTATTTCGGTCATATTGAGCTGATCTGTCACGTTTTCACTCCCCTAACATTCAGTATGTTTTAGCCAATATGACCCTTCGCTTAGTCATTTTGCCACTCATGTGACACGGTTTTTCAGATTCATATTCTTCCGTTGAGTCACCTAGGAATGTAAGGCCAGTATGCTTTTCGATTATTTCGGCATCTGCATCACTACCATCAAATGCAATTTCGTATATCTTACCGTCTTCGATTTCTCCATTTACTGTCCATTTGCCACTATGTTCGGTGAATTTAGGTAGTTTAATCACAACATCTGTCATGTGTGCTTGTGAGCGTCTGCGTAATTCATCTGATACCTGATCCAGTTTTTGTCGGCAAAGTTCAGCTATATTGCTTATCTCAAGCGGTTCTTTACCGCCCGTTCTAAGTGCTGCGTAAGCAGTTCCTTGTGCTATATCTCTAGGACCGATGTCTAGTCTAAGTGGAACACCTTTAATTTCCCAATCATAATATTTCTGTCCGGCATGTAAGTCTCTAGCATCGACTTTAACTCTGAATCCTGCAGTTCGTAAAATCCCAGCGATACGATTTGATTCAGCAATTGTATCAACCTCGGAATTTTTACGAATCATTGGGCAGATGACAATTTGAAACGGTGCAATTGCTGGCGGCATAATCAATCCATTATCATCACCATGCATTCCTACGATGGCCCCGAGTAGTCGTTCAGACATGCCATATGTAGTCTGGTGGACATGTTGCTGTTGTGCGTCCAAATTCTCATATGTGATATCGAAGGCTTTTGCCCATTGGTCACGGTAATGATGGCACGATGCCACTTGCAAAGTTCGACCATTTGGCATAACTGCATCTATCCCGATGGTGTAGTATGCTCCGGGGAATGTGTCCCAAACCGGTCGTTTGGCTTTTATTATCGGTAGACATAATTTGCGCATTAAGTTGTCGACAATTTCTAAATCCTCGGCGATTTGTCGTGAGGCACATTCCTCGTCAGCGTGGGCCGTGTGTGCTTCAAAGAAATGTATCTCTCTAACTCGAATGAAGGATCTGGTTTGTTTCGTCTCATATCTGAATGTGTTAACCATTTGGTAAATTTTCAGTGGTAGATCTTTGTGCGACCTTATCCACAGGGGAAACATTGTGTACATGGCGGTTTCCGATGTCGGGCGTAAGAACATTGGTATATCTAAATCGTTTTCTCCAGCATGCTTGACCCAGTACACTTCTTTTTTGAAACCGCCCTCATCTTCTTCATCCCTCAATTCATCAGGATCAATACCCTCTTCTCTAGCACGCTTTAGTCGTGCTACCAGCGCATTTTCTTTTTCTAGTAGGTTTTCTGGGATTAGTAATGGAAAATTCACTTCCTCATGTTCGGTTCTTTCCATCTCGCTGTGTGTTAAAGAATCAATCAGACGCATGGTTTTCCATCCATAAGGACGCCAGACATCCATCCCTTTGATTGGATAGCGTTTGTCAACTAAGTCAGAAGCCTCAACAATAAATGGATACCAATCGTTGAAATTTTCAACTTTTGACGGTATGCCACGCTTTGCTTTGGCAGGCCCCTTGCTCATATTGACGCCTCGAGAGATTATTACTCAAGAACATGTTGATGTTATCCTGACTTTTTTTGCTTGATGCTGACAAGTGCAGCAACCGCCGCAATACACCAAAAAACTTCCAGAATTAAGAATGCCCATTCATCAATTAATAACGCTCTAATGGCAAGCAACCCAGACCCTGAGGCCATCATAGTAAGGTATGTCCAGTTTTTACTGTCAAGAAAATTATTTGTTTCGAGTATAAATGCTCCGAGTATGAGTAGCATTCCAAGATATGCCATGCCTTCTGACGCGAGGCCAGTCATTGTCACCCGTTCACTTCCTTCGGGAGATCATAAGCAGACCAATCAAGGCAA